>SWCA01007179.1_pt2 | contig 57991 bp, 50 predicted proteins | sample 4692961 | NCBI WGS metagenome assembly SWCA01 (sample SAMN10267275, study PRJNA491770) | bioreactor metagenome | isolation source: DHS bioreactor inoculated with | place: Japan: off Shimokita Peninsula | reverse complement strand
AGCCAACGTTCGATGGTTCTTCTGTTTACATCAAAAATGCCCGAAAGGTCAGTGATCGTTCGTCTTTGATGGGATAAAAGCAGACAATGACTGCGTTTTCTGACCGTATTATCACTACTGTTCTTTTGAAGCTTCTCGAGTGCTTCTATCTCTTCCTTTTTTAGTGATACATATCTCATAATGAGATAAATATAGCTATTTTATTGCATTAAACCTACAAAATACGACATTATATTATTCTTAATACTTAGTTCCCCGAATTCATCCTCCGGGAATTCTTTGTCTTGGATTAAATTTCCATTTTTTGATGAGTATTTGGCAACCCTGTTTTTAAAAACCAGGTAAAAAACATCATCCACCTGCTGGAAGCCAAGGATTGGATCGTCTTTTACATCTATGATTGAAAAGAATCTTTGTTTTCCTGAATTCTTGTTAAAAGCAGCAAGGAAAGGTTTGCCATAACTCAGCTGTCTGTATCCCATAAAAGCAGATCCTTTGTTAATCATGTAGATCAGGCTGTCATTGGCAAAGATGACCGATTTACTTGGCAGGTTTTGGGGAAATGGAAATGACCAGATAACTTCTCCTGTATTTTTATCAACCCTGGCAAGTTTTTCCTTTGATGCGAAATATAAATCAGTACTGTCAGCAAGTACATTTGAGACTAAATCCCTGACCAGGTTATATCCGGTAGAGATAACGAAAGTCCCGGTGAGAACACCTGCTACGGCACCAAGTGCATTGGCTGTATTTGTAACAGAATAGTCCTTGTCCCCGGTAACAGTATTGTAGTCCCAGCCGGAACCGTTCTTTAAGTGAATGGTATGTAAGCCTGCTGCAACAGCAAGAAGTGTGGTGTCATTCAAATAAAAGACGTTGTTCCAGGCATATTCCCGGCTAAGTTCCCTTTTCCAGAGAACGTCACCTGTTTTTAAATCAATTCCTTCCAGCTTATCAGAAAGTTGGTCTCCCACTCTGTATTTGTAACCAAATACCGGTATTCGATATTGGATCAACAAAATAAATATCATTTCGGACCTCCCATAGTTCCTCACCGGTATTGATGTCCAGACAGTAGCTTTTATTGGCAACAGTGAGAATAACCGTATTACTGAACTGCTGCACACTGCTGGTCTGGTAATTGATTTTTTTGCTCCATTTTAAATCTTTGGAATAAAGGTCATAAACAAGAATATTACCTTTATTATCAAGCCATTTCCCATTTTTGCCCGTACCTCGCAATTGCACTGTCAAAAATCCTGATGTTGTGTCAAGGTATGTTTCCTGAATCCTGTCCGGGAAAATGAATTCAGTTCCTGTGATATCGGTTCCTCCAACAAGGTTTTTGCCCAAAACCCTCTGGTTGGTCAGGATGGTCGATTCAGTTTTTTGGCAATACGAATTGACTGAAACTACAGTGAGGAGAACAAAAATTAAAGTTTTCATTTATTGTCAAATATTCGGGTGATAATGGTTAATATCAGCATCAAAGTTAAATCAAGAAAAGGATATTTATTGCCATTTTACGGTATAATTGAAGTATGTTGGATCTTTTGTTGAAGGAGGGTATTTTTCAAAACTTCGATAATAAAAAACTTTATTCCTATTTTTAGGGAATGATTGAGCAGGTACGCCAGATATTAAAAGAGGGCGAAGGAATAACCGTTGAATTTAAGGCTTCGCGAAACGAACTCAACAAAAACACGTTCGAGAGTATTTGCGCTTTCCTGAACAGAAAGGGTGGACATTTACTTTTGGGGGTTACTGATAGTGGGATGCTTGAAGGCGTTGAAGAGACAAAAGTACAAAGCTTGGTTGACCGGCTGATAAGCCTCATGAACAATCCCCAAAAGCTTTCACCAACGGTTTATCTTATTCCCGAAATCGTGGACTTGGATGGAAAGAAAATTATTTGCCTGCATATTCCTGAAAGTTCACAGGTTCATTCCACGGCCGGAAAGATATTTGACCGGAACAGTGATGGTGATTTTAATATCACCGGGAATCATAGGCTGGTGGAACAACTCTACCTGCGCAAGGCAAATAATTATACAGAATCGGGCATCTATAAGTTTCTATCCCTGGAGGATTTTCGGTCCGACCTGATTGCACGGGTCAGGAAACTCGCTTCAGTGCGTACTCCCGGTCACCCGTGGGAAAGTATGAATGACGAAGAGTTGCTTCGCAGCGCCAAGCTTTACAGAAAAGATTTCAAGACAGGTGAAGAAGGGTTCATTCTGGCTGCTGCTCTTTTGTTTGGTAAGGACGAAATCATTCAGAATATCCTTCCGGCATATAAAACCGATGCCCTGGTAAGAATTATAAATACGGACCGGTATGACGACCGTCTGGAAGTGCGTACCAACCTTATTGAAAGTTACGACCTGTTAATGGATTTCATCCGTAAGCATTTACCGGATCCGTTTTATCTGGAGAATGACCAACGGATAAGTTTGCGGGATAAAATTTTCAGGGAGGTGATCGCCAATACGTTGGTCCATCGCGAATTTTTGAATTCTTTTCCCTCCAGATTGATTATAGAAAAAGAAAAGGTAGTTATTGAAAACTGGAACAAACCATATATTCCTGGAATCATTAATCCTGATAATTTTTATACCCATCCGAAAAATCCAATTATCCTGGAGGTTTTTAAGCAGATCGGACGGGCTGATGAACTTGGTTCCGGGGTCAGAAATGTCTTTAAATTAGGTACCCTTTATGGAAAATCTGAACCCGTTTTTAAAGAGGGTGACATTTTCACTACAGTCATTTCTATTCCTGACAAGTATGTTTTGATGACAGAATCCGGAGATAATGAAACAAGAAGTGACGCCTTGTACAAAGATAAAACAAAAAGTGATGGAATAAGTGATGGAATAAATGATGGGATAAATGATGGGATAAATGATGGGATAAAAAAGCCGGTAAGCGATACAATGCGACGACTATTAACCAATATAATTTTACATATCCAACAACATCCGGGATGCAATGCCAAAAATATTGCAAGCCATGTAAACCGTTCCATTCCTGCCACTGAAAGGTACATCATCACTTTGAGAAAATTAAATCTGATAGAATATATAGGTGCAAAAAAGACAGGAGGCTACTATTTAACCAAAAAAGCGATGGAAAGTATCAAATCATAACAATTATTCAATGAGTCCAAAATAAGATCTATATCGCAAAGATTAAACTTATCCTATCCCAGTAGCTCTTCCCGGAGAATGTTTTATGGGAAAGAGGTTGTTTCCCATATTTTAAAGCGGTCAAAGAAAGAGTTGCCTTGCTAAATACAACAAAGAAAATATAAAGTCTTTTCCCTTCCCGTGAATTCCGGGAAAAAACATCTTCAGGGAACAGCCATGCAGTTAACGATTAACCATCATTAACAAGGCACATTGCAACTATCTGGATTTTTGATGTATGTTTACATCAAAAATCAAAATCATTAAAAATGGTAGCTGCTAAAACTAACCAATTCGACAAAGAACTTCAAAAAAGGGCCAATCTTTTCAAAGTGCTCTCACACCCGGCCAGACTTCAAATTCTTCAGTTTCTTGTGCAGACAAGACAATGTCTCACCGGGGATATTTCAGAAAGCTTTCCCCTTACCCGTGCAACTGTAAACCAACACATGAGGGAACTCAAAGAGACCGGACTGATTTACGGACACCAGGAAGGCGCTAAAATTATCTATTGCCTTGACCTTGAAAAGATGAATGAGATGGAAGAAATTCTGGGCGGCTTCCTCGAAGAAATGCACCTGCCTGCCGGTTTCTGTTGCAGTTTATAGTTAACCAATCCTGATAAAAAACAATATGCAACTATCAAAAGAATTTAAGGGGGAGGTACTTGGTACGTTTTTGCTGGTCCTGTTCGGATGTGGGTCGGTGGCTGTAACCGTCCTTTTCAATGCTCACCAGGGACTAATGCAAATCGCTCTGGCCTGGGGGATTGGTGTTACCCTGGCCATTTATCTCACGCGACATCTGTCATGCGCCCATCTCAATCCCGCGGTAACTTTGGGGATGGTAATCAGCAAACGGATGCCTTTTAAAAAATTGCCCACCTACTTGCTGGCCCAGTTTATCGGAGCATTTATTGCGGGATTAGCCATTTATTTTTTGTTCTCCCCGTCAATCAGCGCTTTCGAAGATACCCATGAAATCATCAGGGGATCAGGCGAATCCATTCAGACAGCGAAAATGTTTGGTGAATACTATTCCATACCGGATAGTGCAGCCGTTGTTTCCATGCCACTGGCGATTGCTGCCGAGGCCTTTGGGACATTCCTTCTGATGCTGATGATCTTTGCTTTGACCGAGGGCTGCAATGTAGGCCGTCCCCATGAAGCCTTGGCCCCACTGTTTATCGGGTTGACCGTCAGTTCTATTATCTGCCTGATTGCCCCTCTCACGCAGGCGGGCCTGAACCCTGCCCGTGATTTCGGCCCACGAATGGTTGCCTGGATCTTTGGCTGGGGGCTGGCTGCTTTCCCGGATCAGTCGGGTGGCTTTTTCTTTGTTTATATTTTGGGTCCGCTACTGGGTGCAGCTTTGGCAGCTTTGTTTTTTGTTTATGCCCTTGAGCCAGCTATGAACCATTCCTCCGGGAAATGTGATTGTGAGAAAAATAGGAATTATTAATAGTCTGAAGAACCAAATTTTAAAACCATGAAAACGTCTAAACTTATTTTGGTTGGAGGATTTCTCGGAGCCGGGAAAACAACCCTGTTATGGGAGGCTGCCAGCCTGATCATGAAAAAAGGCAAACGTGTTGGACTGATTACCAACGATCAAGCTCCCGACCTGGTGGATACGGCTATTCTTTCCCGTAAAGATGTACCAGTGTCTGAAGTCAGTGGGAGTTGCTTTTGCTGCAATTTTAATGGATTGGTCAATGCAATGAAACAAGTTCGGGATCAAGCCAATGCGGATGTGATTATTGCCGAACCTGTGGGGAGCTGTACGGATTTGTCGGCCACCATTGTCCAGCCTCTCAAAGAAAATATGAAAAACGAACTATCTGTCAGTCCATTGACGGTTTTGGCTGATCCTGTTTCACTTAATGATATCTTAAATGGTGGAAATGCCGGGTTGCACCTGAGTGCCGCTTATATCTTTCGGAAACAGTTGGAGGAAAGCGATATTATCCTGATCAGCAAAACTGACCTTATAACGACGGATGAATTGGCTTTGCTGAAAGAAAAGGTAAAGATCAGTTTTCCTGATACCGAAATCATGACCGCTAGCTCTGTGACAGGGGATGGAATGAAAGAATGGCTGAATGAAGTATTGAGCCGCAGTGATGCCGGGAAACACCTGGCCGAAGTGGATTACGATATTTATGCTGAAGGCGAAGCGGTATTGGGGTGGTTAAACAGCCATATCGAACTGGCAAGCAAAGACAAAGACTGGGACGTTTTTGCCCACAACTTATTAAGTGATTTAAGCAGGCAATTTGATAGCCAAGATGCTTCTGTCGGCCATGTAAAATTCATACTGGAATCAGGGAACCGGTTCATTACCGGAAATATTACAGGCAGAAAAGAGACATTAAATTTTAAAGGATCCGTTGGAAGAAGTGACCGTGCCAGGTTGACGCTGAATGCCCGGGTAGAAATGAGCCCTGAAGCCCTGGAGCAAATTGTCAGAAAGACGCTTGACATTCACACTGAAATAGATATAAAGGCCACGGTTGTAAATTTACGGAGCCTGAGCCCCGGGCGTCCCAATCCTACTTATCGTTATGACTATATTGTAGCAAGGGAAAATAATTGGTGATGATCCAAAATTGACAAGCAGGATAACGACCGGAAATAAAGGCTGTCCAAAAAGAAAAAATTGGACAGCCTTTGTATTCTACATCTAAAAAGGGTTACCCCTTCCCGCGTAAACATCTTCATCGGCCGCAGCCAAAATAAAACTTCGGAATTCCCGTTCTCCGCAATTAGGACATAGCAGTGTGGGTTCGAGGCCAGTTAAGGATTCGAACCTGTCGCTATTTTCAGCTGATAATCAATATTTTCACAAACGCTTAAATCTTGAGGGCTCGGTATAACATTGTCTAATAATAACGTTCTACGATGTTGACATAGGAAAATTTTATCACAAATTTGGATATTTTAATAAATCCCCACATACTTTTTAGTAGTGGGTATAATTCAGATTGGTACTTTCCGTCTCGTTTTTTAATTCATCATCCGGTACTCATTGGGCGAATAGCCGGTCTCGTTTTTAAACATCCGGCTAAAGTGCTGCGGATACTGGAATCCAAGCTCGTAAGCAACTTGGCTGATGGTTTTACTGGAGTCAAAGATCTTCTCCTTGGCTTTTTCAATTATTTTCAAATGTATTTGTTCCTGCGCCGACTTGCCGGTTTCCTTTTTCATTAAGTCCCCGAAATAATTAGCCGACAAATGCAGTTGATCCGCAAAATAGGCGACCGAGGGCAAACCAAGCTTCTGAGGTTTGTCTGACGAAAAATAAAGTTTCAACAATTCTTCAAACTGTGCTAAAATCCCACTATTGACGTTTTCCCTTGTAATGAATTGCCGGTCGTAGAAGCGATCACAATAATTCAAGAACAACTCAATGTTTGAAGCAATGAGCTTTTTGCTGTGCTTGTCTATGTTTTGCTTCAGTTCATATTCAATTTTTGAAAAACAATCCAGGACAAGCTGCCTCTCGCGTTCAGATAAGTGCAAAGCTTCATTGGTGTTGTAGCTGAAAAAACTGTATTCATTTATTAAACCAGCAAGTGGAGTTCCGTAAATCAGGTCCGGATGAAACACCAGAGCATGACCCATTGGTTGATATACTTTTCCATCATTTTCAATTTCCAACGCTTGCCCCGGGGCAACAAAAACCAACGTACCTTCCTGGTAATCGTAGTAATTACGACCGTATTTTAAATCTCCACACTTGACATCTTTTAAAAAAATACAGTACAGCCCAAATTGAAGTCTCACATTTTTCTCACCTCCCCAGGATCTTGGATTGGCCTTTGAAAAGTCAATAACGCTGACCGAGGGGTGCCGCGTTTCATGATTATTCAGGGCGTTATATTCATTTACAGTATCAAATTGGAATGTCTTTTTCATAGCGTCGATTTTAATGTTTCAAATTTAAGCATTCCTGCAGAGTTCTAACCATTTAATGGCCCGGATCAGTAAAAATGGTACAAGATTCAGTAATCTGTATAAGAATGCCTAACTTGAAGGGGCCTACATTTGTAAACGTATAAAAATTTCAAGAAATGCAAACTAAAAGTTACAGTCGTATATCTATAAAATTCCTCAGTGTTTGTAATGGTTCTTCAACGAATTCAACCCGAAGGTTTGTTCTGTTGATATTGATGGTTGGGATAATTCTTTCATCGTGTTCTACAACACCAGAAAAAGTATCGGTTCCGGATGATGCGATGGTTATCCGGGAACAGGGCAGTTTTGCTGTTGGCGGAACAGTAATCAACAACCCAGGGACATTTGACCCATATAACCCAACTCCCGAAGGGCAAACCTTTCATGGTGACCATGCTTATGTTTTTTATCAGGTTCCTGCTGACGCCCGTCAATATCCGTTGGTGATGTGGCACGGGTTTGGACAGTTTTCCAAAACCTGGGAAACCACACCTGACGGACGCGAAGGGTTTCAGAACATCTTTTTGCGCAGACGTTTCCCGGTTTATGTGATTGATCAGCCACGCCGCGGAAATGCCGGGCGCAGTACCGTTGAAGGCTCCATTAATCCAACTCCCGATGAACAGGGTTGGTTTGGTACATTTCGAATTGGCATTTGGCCCGATTACTTTGAAGGGGTGCAGTTTGCAAAAGATTCAGAAACGCTCAACCAATATTTCAGGCAAATGACACCGGATATTGGGCCAATCGATATTGACGTGAATGCGGAGGCCGTGTCGGCGCTGTTCGATAAAATTGGGCAAGGAGTTTTAGTTACACACTCGCATTCAGGTGGAATGGGCTGGCTTACGGCCATCAAAAATCAAAACATAAAGGCTATTGTTTCTTATGAGCCGGGAAGCGGATTTTTATTCCCCGAAGGTGAAGTCCCTGACCCAATGCCCAGCTCCGGAGGCACGCTGGAAGCATCTGGCGTTCCTATGGATGAATTTATGCAGTTGACCAAAATGCCCATTGTAATTTATTACGGCGATTTTATTCCCGAAGAACCCAACCCCAATCCCGGGCAGGATGGCTGGCGTGTGCGGCTCGAAATGGCCAGATTGTGGGCAGAGGCTGTAAACAAGCATGGAGGCGATGTAACCGTAGTCCATCTGCCTGAAATCGGAATTAAGGGCAATACTCATTTCCCCTTTTCAGATTTAAACAATGTGGAGATTGCCGATTTGATGTCGGAATGGTTGAAAGAAAAAGGATTGGATAATTAGAAAAATTGAATTATGCAAACAATAAAATTAAATAATGGTGTAGAAATGCCAATCCTTGGATTTGGCGTATTTCAAATGGAAGATTTAAATGTGTGTGAAAAAAGCGTGCTTGTGGCATTAGAAACCGGTTACCGATTAATTGATACAGCAGCTGTTTACCTTAACGAAACCGCTGTAGGAAATGCCATTAAAGAAAGTGGTGTGGCAAGGAAAGATTTATTTATTACAACTAAACTTTGGGTGCAGGATACCGGCTATGAAAAAACAAAAAAAAGCATTTGAAAAATCATTAAACAAATTACAACTCGATTACCTGGATTTATACCTAATTCACCAGCCTTATGGCGATGTGCATGGTTCCTGGAGAGCAATGGAAGAATTGTATAAAGAAGGGAAGATAAAAGCCATTGGGGTAAGTAATTTTCATACTGACAGGATTATGGATATAATTATCCACAACGAAATTATTCCTGCAGTTAACCAGATTGAAACGCATCCATTCAACCAGCAAACTGAAACACAGAAATTTTTGACTAAGAATGGTGTTCAGCATCAATCATGGGGACCTTTTGCCGAAGGGAAAAACAATCTTTTTACTAATGAAGTATTGGCCGGTATTGGTAATAAATACAATAAATCCGTAGCCCAGGTTGTGCTTCGCTGGTTAACGCAGCGAGGTGTGGTGGCTATTCCAAAATCAGTTCATAAAGAGAGAATCCAGCAAAACTTCAACTCCCTTGATTTTGAACTGACATCCGAAGATATGCAAACCATCGCCACCCTGGATACTAAAAACACATCCTTTTTCGATCACCGCGATCCGGAAATGGTAAAATGGATTGGAAAAAGTAAGGTTGACCTATAGCGTCATTTTTTGAAGGCAAAGAGTATTGCTATTAAAAAACAAAGACATGAAATCGATAAAAAATACAGACTATTCTTTTTTTCAGCGCTGTGCAAACAAAGTTCCATTGGAAGCTGGCCCTTTGAAGATTTTATTGTTCTTCTTGTTGGTTATAAGTTGTACTGAAGTCGATTCGAATGGAACCAGAGATGATAAAGACAATGTTAAAAATCCTGAAACTCCATATGAGGACGATAATATGAACAATCATCTTACTTTAAATAGTACTGTTACTGATATCCTCAACCATCCGGCTTTTGAAGGCTTTGGTGAACTATTATTACCTCGTGATAATAATTCGGCTTCCTACGATACTCAACTGAGCAATGTAGGTTCGCTCATGCCCTATCATAAAAACGTGAACCCTAATGACGTGGTTGGTGCACTAAACCACATGATTGATGAAGTAAATGATGGCAAAACTATATTTTACGAGTTTTATTCCGGCAATCAAATTGAGGAAACTCCGGATAAAAATAGTACAGGTCTATTTTTCTTCCGCGGTAACGCGGGGGCTCCGTTTGCAATTATATGCCCAGGAGGTGGTTTTTCTTATGTTGGTTCTCTTCACGAAGGCTTTCCTTTAGCGAAACAGATAAGTGAACAGGGACTAAATGCTTTTGTGATACGCTATCGAATTGGTAGTGGACAATGGGCTACAGAAGACCTGGCTGCTGCAATTACCTATATTTTTCAGAATGCAGGTTCTTTGGGTGTAAGAACAGTTGATTACTCTTTGTGGGGTGGTTCTGCCGGTGCCCGGATGGTTGGTGATATCGCTTTAAGCGGGGTGTCCGCTTATGATGGCGCCGATTTGCCAAAAACCAGCCATTGCCGTCATCGCTTATACCGGACAATCAACTTATTCACCAGCCTTTCCGCCAACTTTCATTACGGTAGCCGCAAATGATGGAATTGTAAATATTAATACGGTTGAAAGGCGGGTAGAAAATCTTAGAGATAGTGGTGTAAATGTAGAATACCGGCGGTATGAGACAGCAGGCCATGGATTTGGACTTGGAACCGGGACTGATGCAGAAGGATGGTTGAATATGGCGGTTCAATTTTGGCGAGAATATATTGAAGAATAAAAAATGCAATGAAATTAATAACAATTCAGGAGGGATCTAAAAATGAAAATGAAATACCAATTTTTAATAGCTATGTTAATAACAACAAGCCTTATGGTTTCGGCTCAAATCAAAACGGATAATCCGTTTGGTCTGGTTTATCAGGATGCCATTTCCGAAAATCTTCCAGGAAAAGTGAATATTCATCCTGTTACCTATAAGTTGAATGGCCTGGAAATCGCAGCCAATGTTTACACACCTGCCAACTTCGACCCGGCAAAGAATTATCCGGCGGTTGTGGTGGCTCACCCCAACGGTGGAGTAAAAGAACAGGTTGCAGGATTATATGCGCAGCGTCTGGCTGAATCGGGATACATTGCCATTGCTGCTGATGCATCGTACCAAGGTGCCAGTGGCGGACAGCCGCGTAATGTGGACAAACCGGCTAACCGTATTGAGGATGTTCGGGGAATGGCTGATTATATTACCCAATATGCCGGTGTGGATGCCGACCGCTTGGGTGTATTGGGTGTTTGCGGCGGCGGCGGTTACTCGCTGGCAGCGGCTCAAACCGACAAGCGTTTTAAAGCAGTGGCAACACTGAGTATGTTTAATTCAGGTGTGGTAAGGAAAAACGGGTTTATGAATTCCCAGGTTTCCAGCATTCAAAAAAGGCTGGAACAAGCTTCTGAAGCCCGCGCACAGGAAGTGGCCGGTGGGGAAATTCTTTATGCTGCCAATACCATTGCAACTGATGAAGAAGCCGACAAAATGCCTTTTGACCTGTATCGCGAAGGCCATTATTATTATCACCGAACCCATGCGCATCCCAATTCCACTTTCCGCTACACCATGAGCAGCCTGCTCGATTTAATGGCATTTGACGCAGCAGCCAATATGGAATTAATCAATCAGCCCCTGCTGATGATGGCCGGGAGCAAAGCCGACACTTATTACATGACCGACAGGGCGTTCAACCGGGCTTCAGGAACAGATGAAAAAGAATTGTTTCTGATTCCCGAAGCTACCCATATTCAATCCTATTATGTGCCGGAATATGTGGAACAGGCAACAAATAAACTGAAGGAATTTTTTGGAAAATATTTGTAAAGAATAAAATTATGAGGACAACAGTTATTGGACTTTTTCTAATCTTTTTGAGTGCACAGTGGTGTTTTGCACAAAGTTCTGCCACCGAGCAGGAGATCATACAACTCTCGAAAGATAAATGGCAATGGATGGCCGACAAAAATGTGGACAAGCTGGACGACCTGTTTCATGAAAAATCCATCTTTGTGCACATGGGCGGATCTTGGGGAAAAGAACGGGAAATGGATATCATTGAAGGCGGTGGAATCTGGTACAAAAAAGCCGACATCCACGAGGTTTCAGTGAAAATAATCGACAACACGGCGATTCTCTTAAACCGAATCGATTTACTGGCTGAAGTTGGGGGAAATGAAGTGACCAATCCGTTTGAGGTGACAGAAGTGTATATTAAAATAGATGGAAGCTGGAAGTTAGGCTCACTGTCGTTTACCCGGTTGATGATACGTGGAGATCATTAATATCTGATAGTCCATAATAATGAAGCAGATACCGGACGATCAATATAATAGTTACAAATAATCCAAATTCAAAAGAAAATGAAAACAGCAATAAAATATTTTCGACTCATTACTGTGGTTCTGCTTTTCGGGAGCATCAATCCTCTTAATGCACAAGAGACAAAAGCCAATGTTCCCACTTTAAAACTGAACAATGGCATGGAGATGCCCCAATTGGGAATTGGCACTTTTGCAATCACCTACGAACAAGCAAAGGAGGCATGTTTGGAGGCATTTAGCAAAGGGTTTCGTCATGTGGACTGTGCCACGGCATATCGTGTAGAAGGAGCCGTTGGAGATGCAATGAAAGAAAGCGGTATACCACGTGACGAATTTTTTATTACAAGTAAATTATGGGTTTCCAATTATGAAGATGGCAAAACGCTTGAGTCGATTGATATAATTCTGAATCGATTTCAAACTGATTATATCGATCTGCTTTATATCCATCAGCCTATTGGCGAATATGTCGAGGCCTGGAAAGATATGGAAAAGGCTGTGGCATCGGGGAAGGTACGCGCTTTGGGAATTAGCAATTTTGACGCCAGCAAGGAACGCTTTCATGAAATTGTTGATCACATGGAAATTAAACCCGTTGCGCTGCAAATCGAATGTCACCCTTACGCACAGCGTAATGACATTAGAGAGTGGGTAAAACCTTACGATATCATTATAGAATGTTGGTATCCGCTGGGGCATGGTGACAAAGGTTTATTATCCGACCCCGTGATTAAAACAATTGCTGATGCACATGGGAAAAGCATTGCACAGATTATACTCCGCTGGCATATTCAAGAAGGTTTCTCCGTAATACCGGGAGCGACAAATCCTGTTCACATCAAGGAGAACATCTGTATTTTTGACTTCGAGTTGAGTGATGAAGAAATGGCGACAATGCGTTCGCTGAACAAGGATAAACGATTCTTCAATGTGACCTTGGAACAGCTTGATAGTTGGGCTCGCTGATGTATAAAAAAGAAACTGCGAAATGAATATGGAAAGCAGGCTCTCCGTCTTTTTATAAAAATTAAAAAAATGAGGGAGTCATTAATGTCAAACATCTAAAATCAGATCGATATGGCAGAATCAAATGACAAGGAAGCAAATCAGGGTATTGACCGTCGTAAGTTCTTTAAATCGGGTGCTGTAATGGCCGGTGCTTCTGTACTGGCATCCGCTATCGGTGGCAATATGGTCTTCGGGAATAGTTCAGGAATTTCATCAAATAAAAAAGAACAACCTAATTCTGGCACATCTGACTTAAGTCGCCGTAAACTTGGCAAAAATCTCGAGGTTTCAAGTATTGGACTTGGTGTTCAGAACATGAGCCGCACCTATCAAACCACCATCCCGCTGCGTTCCGAAATGCACCGTATCATACGAACGGCTTTTGATAACGGCATCACGTTTTTTGACGCGGCTGAGGCTTACGGTCCTTTTGAGGTAGAAAAAATATTGGGTGAAGGTATTGAGCCCTTTCGGGATAAAGTTGTCATTGCAACAAAGTTTGGTTGGAACATCGACCAGGAAACCGGACAACGTTTGCCGGGATTAAACAGCAAACCTGATCATATAAAACTGGTGGTGGAAGGCATGTTAAAACGTCTTCGTACTGACCGTATCGATTTGTTATACCAGCATCGTGTTGATCCGGAAGTACCAATAGAAGATGTGGTGGGAGCTATTAAAGACCTGATTCAGGAAGGAAAGGTGTTGCACTACGGATTGTCGGAGCCAGGTTTGCAAACGGTTAGACGAGCGCACAACGAGCATCCTGTTACGGCCATTCAAAACGAGCATTCTTTATTGTATCACGGCTCAGACAACGATGTTATTCCACTTTGTGAAGAGTTGGGTATTGGATTTGTTTGCTGGAGCCCGCTCGGCGTTGGTTTCCTTACAGGCGCGATCGATGCACAAACACGTTTTGCCCAAGGTGATATTCGCGGTATCGAATCCCGGTTTTCACCTGAAAACTTACCAAACAATTTGGCTCTTGTCGCCTTACTGAAAAAGTGGAGTACAAAAAAGCAAGCAACACCAGCTCAAATTTCGCTGGCCTGGTTGTTGGCACAAAAACCTTGGATTGTTCCTATTCCAGGTACAACACAAATGGCGCACATGCAGCAAAATATTGGTGCCGATGGGATTAAATTCACTAAAGAAGAATGGCTTCAATTCAACACAGAATTAGAAACAATCCAAATTGTAGGGGAACGGTTGCCGGAATTTGTGCTGCAGTTTTCAAAAGTTGAAGCCCCACCAAAACAATAAATATATTCCTATGACAATAACTTTTTTTCAAATTTTAAGCCTTGGTCTTACGCTATTATTTTCCTGCTCGTGTAAAGGAGAAGTTATTGTTGAAAACTCAACTTCAGAGCTGCATGAAGAAGTGCTCATTGTCTACCTTTCCCGAACGAATAATACAAAAGCTGTTGCAGAAATGATTCAGAATGAAATTGGTGGCACATTGGTGCAACTTGAGCTAAAAACTCCGTATCCCGATGATTATGAGGCAATAGTAGATCAAGTATCACAAGAAAACCAAACGGGATATTTACCCCCATTAAAAACAAGAATTGACAGCATTGACAAATATGATGTAGTTTTTTTAGGATTTCCAACCTGGGGTATGCAGTTGCCACCGCCCATGAAAAGTTTCCTGCATTTATATGATTTGAGCGGCAAGACTGTTATTCCCTTCAATACCAATGGCGGTTATGGTGTTGGCAGCAGTTTTGAAACAGTGAAGGAATTGTGTCCTGATTGCAAAATCCCGGATGGTTATTCAACCAGAGGCGGCAGTGAACGAGATGGGATTTTGTTTGTGATGCGGGGAAACAGAGAAGTAGAAGTCCGGCAGGAAATACAAAGTTGGCTCCGAAGGATCGGACAATTAAAATGATGTCAAAATTGACAATAAATAACATAGAAATGAAAATAATACTAATCAGCTTTGGGATTTTGATAGGCACGTTGTTGCATGCTCAACAAGCAGCTGCCAGTTTAGTTTCCGGTGAAGGAACCACAGTTCAAACCAAGTACGGAGTCGTTCAAGGAGTAACCGAAGGAGAGGTTTCGATTTTCAAAGGAATTCCTTATGCAGCCCCACCTATTGGCGAATTTCGCTGGCGTCCGCCACAGCCGGTAAAACCATGGGAAGGTGTACGCGCGGCAAAAGAGTATGGTCCGAATTGTGCACAGGGTGGCTGGGGCGCTGCTCCGGGCACCATTGCCGAAGGTTCGTCGGAGGATTGTCTTTACCTTAATTTGTGGTTGCCGTCAAATGCAAAGCCTGATGCAAAACTTCCGGTGATGGTATGGATTCATGGTGGCGGTTTCACCGGAGGTAGCGGTGCTGGCCCGGCTACATCGGGAGAGCAATTTGCCAAACAAGGCGTTGTACTGATGACCTTTAATTACCGGCTCGGACGCCTTGGTCATTTTGCATTCCCGGCCTTAACGAAAGAACGTCCCGATGAGTCCAAAGGTAGTTATGCATTTATGGACATGATTGCAGCGCTTCAGTGGGTAAAGGATAATATTGCTTCTTTTGGTGGCGACCCTGAAAATGTCACCATTTTTGGCTTCTCTGCCGGTGGAGTGGCCGTACACTCGCTGTTAACGATTCCGGCTGCACGCGGACTTTTCCAAAAAGCGATCAGTGAATCAGGTGGTGGCAGGGACGGTGTTCTGACAGCCAGACCGATAAGTAAAGATGATGCTGACCCGCTTTATCCGGTTTCAGCTGAGACAATCGGTGTAAACTTTGCCCGGAAACACGGGATAGAAGGCACCGATGCCGCGGCACTCGCCAAACTCCGCGCCCTGAGTGTAGAGGAAATTGTGGATGGCGGTCAGGAAAACGATGGACAAGGAGGCCCGCGAATTTATTCAGGGCCGATTCTCGATGGCAAACTGGTTGTGGAAACTGCGGAAAGTTCATACAAGGCTGGCAGACAGGCACGGGTTCCGCTTATGATTGGTAGTTGCAGCGCTGAAATTGGTGGAGGCTTTGTGAGCAACAGCAGTACAAAAGAAGAATTGTTTTCATCGTTTGGAGATCTGGAAGAAGTAGCAAAAGCTGCTTTTGATCCTTCAGGAGACAAAGAATTCGCCGAGGTACAAACAAAATTTAATACCGATTGGGTGTGGGGTGAGCCGGCCCGTATGACCGCGAGGACTTTTGTAGCCAGCGGTGAACCGGCCTATGTTTTTCAATTTGGATATGTTCCTCCGGCAATGCGGGAGCGGGCTCGTTACGGCGCCGGTCACGGATCGGAAATTTCGTTTGTATTTGGCAACCTCAATGCCCGCTGGGGAGCAGCAGAAACTACCCCGCAGGAAGAAAAGTTAGCGCAAATAATGAACACTTATTGGGCAAACTTCGCAAAAACAGGGAATCCAAATGGTGAGGGCCTGCCGCTTTGGCCGCTTTATACGACGCAACAGGAACAGATACTCGATGTTGAACTGGATGGAAAGCCGATTGGAAAGCCAGATCCCCGGAAAGCCCGACTGGATGTGATTGAAAAAGCTTTCAAGTTTAGGGATCGGATTCAATCGCGAGGTGGCATTTAAGTCAAATGGAAAACAAAAATGATTCTTATAAACTTAAAAATACAGTAATGATGAAGATTGGAAAACTACTAATCATAGCATTAACCATAGTTAGCTGTTTTGGAAACGGTTATGCACACAGCAATGATAAATCGGACAGGAGTTTAACCGCAAAGCAACAAGGCATTATTCCTATTGCAGCGCTCACGGCTAAGGGCGAACTGGAGCAATTGAAACCGGCACTGAACGCCGGATTGGATGCCGGACTAACCGTAAATGAAATAAAGGAAATCATGGTACATCTGTATGCCTACTGCGGATTTCCTCGCAGCATCCGCGGATTGCAGACTTTTATGGAAGTGCTCGATGAACGAAAAGCAAAAGGAATTGACGATGAAACAGGGGCTGATGCTTCACCAATAAACGATGAGCGCAGCAAATACGACCGTGGAAAAGCAAATTTAGAAGCACTTTTAGGAAGGCCGTTAGACGGGCCACAAACCGGTTATGCGGCTTTTGCCCCGGTGATAGAAATATTTTTGAAGGAGCATTTATTCGCCGATATTTTCGACCGCGATGTATTAACTTATGCTGAACGCGAGCTTATAACGGTTTCGGTGATAAGTGCAATTGGCAAGGCAGAACCCATGCTTCGTAGTCATTTGGCAATCTGCCTGAATGTTGGCTTTACACCCGAGCAGTTAAACCAATTTGTAGGAATCCTCAAATCGACCGTTGGAAAGAAAGAAGCCAAAGCGGCTCAGACGGTTTTAAATGAAGTACTTGAAAACAGGTAGCAATAACATAAAAAATTGATGATGATGATGAAGTACCGTATTAAATTCAGTCTGCTTTTTCTTGTAATTATAATTGCAAGTTGCAACATGGAGAAAAAAACAAACGAAACAAACACACAAGTTGAATCAGCTTTCCCAAAAGGTGAAAAAATAGCCAGCGAGAACTTTACCGGAGAGGTTTGGGTGCACATGATGGGAGCCAACGACAGCACATTACATACCCGGTTTGGAAACGTAACATTCGCACCCAAGGCAAGAACAAACTGGCATTCTCACGCCGGAGGTCAGCTGCTGCTGATCACCAAAGGTCGGGGATATTACCAGGCCAAAGGCCAGCCTGCCCAGCCCTTGAAAAAAGGTGACGTGGTGGAAATCCCACGAAACGTCATACACTGGCATGGCGCAGCTCCCGACAGCGAATTTGCACACCTGGCCTTTAGTTTAAATCTCGATGACGGAGGAGTCGTTTGGTTGGGGCCTGTAACCGACGAAGAATACGGACGAATTGATAAATAATACGCACTCACGAATTGTTTAGAATATTGGGATTCGCCGCAACCAAAAAATTTCTGAATTAATAAAACCACGACAAAAAAACCGAATGAAAACCAAACGAATCAGCGCACTTGCTCTTACACTGATGATTTTCGTTAACAACGTTAGCGCGCAGGACTGGCCCCAGTATCTCGGCCCCGATAGAAACAGTATTTCCAATCAAAGGAACATTCTACATTCGTGGCCTGAGCAAGGGCCGGAAGTTCTTTGGACTATTGATGTTGGCATCGGCTATGGCGGTCCGGTAGTCAAGGATGGCAAGGTCTATTTGTTGGACAGGAACGATGCCGTGGGTGATATCATGCGATGTTTCGACTTGTCAACCGGAGAGGAACTCTGGAAATTCGAATATGACGCTCCTGGCGAAGTGATGTTTCCCGGCTCGCGAAGTGTTCCGGTTGCAGACGATAAGAATGTGTATTCATGCGGTCCGTATGGTGATTTGTACTGCTTTGACACTGAAACACACAACCCGGTATGGACTAAGAATGTTTGGAAGGATTACGGCGGCGGCGACATTCCAACCTGGGCCATTACTCAAAACCCACTGATTTACGGTGATCTGCTGATTGTTGCATCACAAGCGCCGGAAGCAGGAGTGGTTGCTTATAATAAACGAACTGGCGATGTAAAATGGCACACGCCACCACTTGGACACCTGGGATACGTAAGCCCTTCAATTGCTAAAATCAACGGGGAAGACCATGTGGTGATGATAACAGCCTCTTCCAGAAGAGGTGAGGAAATGGGAAATGTAGTAGGTCTCAATCCACTCACAGGTGAAAAACTATGGGAATTTAAGGATTGGAATTGCCACATTCCAGTACCAAGTGCGGTTGATGCCGGAGACAATAAACTCCTGATTACAGGTGGCTACGAATTAGGAGCACTCATGATTAGGGTAGAGAAACAGGCGGATGGAAGTTATATCACTACTGAATTATTCAGAACTGAAGAGTTTGGTGATCAAACAAAAACGCCCCTTTTGTATGAAGGTCATTTCTATGCGCAGTACGGAACCAACAATAAACGTGATGGACTTACCTGTATGAATATGGAAGGTGAAATTATGTGGAAGACAAAGCGTGATCCCGATTTCAACAAGGGAAGCATGATTCTTGCTGATGGATTGATCCTGGCTACCGACGGTTCGAACACATTATACCTGATTGAACCCGATTCAGCAGCATTTAAACCGCTCGCGAAAGCGGAACTACTCGGGTCGGTAAGTACGAGCGACGAAAATTCAATTGCATCACGGGTTGGAGGACGCACTCAAAACTGGGCGCCCATCGCGCTTGCCGAAGGGAAATTGCTCATCCGTGACCAACGACGGATGTTATGCGTGAAAGTGGCCGAGTAACTTCGAACCTGTAAAAATGGTAAGCTTACCTGTAATCTGTATAACAATCAACTACTTGTTTTTGCGGAACTTTGACACAAGAAATTGACATACGCAAATCAGATATGAAAAGTAAAAATGAACAAAATCGCCGGAATTTCTTAAAGCTGGGAGCCGCTTTTGGCACTTCCATGATCACGGCCTCGGCTTTTGGAAGTATGCAACCGGCAGGGAGCCAGCTCTCCACTGGGGCTAGGGCTGCTTCAACATCAACCAAAGTACGCACATTAGGCTCCGGGAATCATGCTTTAGAGGTTTCTCCCATCGGCTTGGGATGTATGAGCATGACCAGCGGCAGCTACAACCCGCCCCGCAGCAAAAAGGAAATGATTCCTGTTATCCGCGGAGCATTTGACCAGGGGGTAACTTTTTTTGATACTGCCGAATTCTATGGCCCTTTTACGAACGAGGAACTCGTTGGCGAAGCGCTTGCTCCCATTCGCAACCAGGTTGTAATTGGAACAAAATTCGGGTTCGAATTTAAAGATGGTAAGCCGGTTGGAAAAAATAGCCGACCGGAGCATATTCGCCAGGCAGTAGAGGGAATGCTACGGCGCCTCAAAACGGATCGGATTGATTTGCTCTACATGCACCGCATTGATCCCAATGTACCAATCGAAGACATTGCAGGAACTGTTCGCGATCTGATTAAGGAGGGGAAGGCACTTCACTTTGGCCTTTCGGAAACTTCACCTGATACCACTCGACGTGCACATGCGGTGCAGCCTGTTACTGCACTGCAAACCCAGTATTCGCTCCTGCAACGTTTTCCCGAGAACCAGGTACTGGATACTTGCGAAGAACTGGGAATCGGTTTTGTTCCGTGGGGACCAGTCGCCCGTGGATTTCTCACCGACAAATTCAATGAGTGGAGCAGGTTTTCTGAAGGCAGGCATGCTGTCGTGCCGGAATTTGAACCAGAGGCATTAAAGAATAACATGGAGCTTCTATGCCTTGTTCGTGATTGGGCGATGCGGAAGGATGCCACACCGGCACAAATTTCACTGGCCTGGCTTTTGGCGCAAAAACCCTTTATCGTTCCCATTCCGGGTACCACAAAACTGCATCATTTGAAAGAGGATCTTGGGGCTCTCGATGTCCGTTTCACCGCCGGCGAGCTGGAGGAATTCAGAACAGCCTTCGAAAAAATTGATTTGATCAATGTCCGGTCATTCGAATCCGCGAAGGAAGACCAATAGCCAGCCTGCCCTGAATCATCGGGCTTTAGAAAGATTAATCGGATAAACTCAATGTCATGAAAACGGAAAAAGACCAATCAAGCAACCAGGGAAAAGGGTGGATCAATCGTCGAAAGTTCATCACAAACGCGACATTGGCAGCTGGAGGTTTAGTCCTCGGACAATACGCGTTCGGAGGTGTGGCAGCCACAAAAAATGGGAGTAGTTCCGCTTTATCGAATCAACTGATCAATATATCTCAGAGGAGAAAATTGGGATCTTTGGAAGTATTTCCGGTTGGAATTGGCTGCATGAATGCCGCATGGGGCTTTGGTGATCCGATGCCCAGGAAAGATGCGGTCAGATTGTTTCGCGATGCTGCCGAGCTTGGCCAAAACTTCTTTGACACTGCCGAAGCGTATGGTGCCTGGCTGAGCGAAGAAATGGTAGGCGAAGCCTTGGAGCCAATCAGAAAAGACGTGATTATTGCCACCAAATTTGGGTTTGCAATTAATGACCAGGGAAACATCACCGGGCTGAACAGCCGCCCGGAGAATATCCGGAAAGCAACGGAAGGTTCTTTAAGACGGTTGAAAACCGATTATATCGACTTGTTATACCAGCACCGTGTTGATCCCCAGGTTCCGATTGAAGATGTTGCCGGAACGGTTCAGGATCTGATCAAAGAAGGAAAAGTCCGGGAGTTCGGACTATCCGGCGTGGGCGAAGCCACCATTCGCCGGGCTCATGCGGTACACCCGGTTAGTGCAGTTCAAAACGAATACTCGGTTTGGACCCGTGATCCCGAGGGTGAAGTCCTTGCGGTGTGTGAAGAGCTGGGTATTGGCCTGGTACCTTGGTCGCCATTGGGAAAAGGTTTCTTAACGGGTACAGTCTCTCCTGATTCTACATTCCCCGAAAATGATCGCAGAAGCACCATGCCGCGATTTACGCATGAAGCAATGAACGCCAATTGGGCCTTGATCGAATTGCTTCAACGGGTGGGCGAAAAGCACAATGCCACCCCTGGTCAGGTAGATTTGGCCTGGTTGCTGGCCCGAAAACCATTTATTGTTCCCATACCTGGCACCACCCAATTGGATCACTTGCAAGAAAATATGCATGCAACAAATATTCAATTGTCGGAAGCCGATATGCAGGAAATTGAAGATGGCTATGCCAGCCTGACCATCGTTGGTGAACGTGCTGCTCCGGGAGTTCTCGCGGGACTGGATATCGGTAACCGCGGCATCAGAAGCTCAAAAGGAACACACGGCCTGTCGCCTCTTCCAACTAAAAATGAATAATTTAAAGACAAATGTTCAAATGGAAACTAAAGAAGTAAAAGCATATGGAACAAAGGCGATGGATGCGCCTTTGCATGTTATGAATATTAAGCGACGGGAACTTCAGCATCGCGATGTTGAAATGGAAATCCTGTATTGCGGGATCTGTCATTCGGATTTACACCAGATAAAGAATGATTTTGGGATGACCATGTACCCCATTGTTCCGGGTCATGAGATTGTCGGGAAAATAACTCGTGTCGGTGAGCATGTAAGCAAGTTCAAAGAAGGTGACCTGGCCGCTATTGGCTGCATCGTTGATTCCTGCCAGGAATGCGACAACTGTCACGATGGTGAAGAGCAATTCTGTGATCAATTTCCAACCTTCTCATTCAATTCGCCCGACAAATATCTGGGAGGAGCAACCTATGGCGGTTTCTCCGAGACCTATATTTGCGAAGACAAATATGTGCTTCACATGCCCGAAAAGCTGGATTTAGCATCTGCCGCACCTTTACTTTGTGCGGGCATTACGGTGTATTCTCCATTAATGCACTGGCAGGCAGGCCCCGATAAAAAAGTTGGCATTTTGGGGATTGGTGGTCTGGGACATGTGGCTATAAAAATGGCCAAAGCGATGGGAGCTGAAGTCACCGTGTTTACAACGTCAGCTTCAAAAGTTGACGATGCCAAACGATTGGGAGCAGACCATGCTGTATTATCGAAAGATGCAGATGCAATGGCGAAGTACACGGGGCAGATGCATTTCATTATCGACACCGTTTCGGCAAAACACGATGTAAACAGCTTCCTGAACCTTCTAAGACGAGATGGAACGCTGGTGTTGGTCGGCTTACCTCCCGAACCTCTGGAAGTCGGTTCGTTCAATGTGGTGCTTGGTAGAAAAAGCCTGGCAGGATCAAATATTGGAGGAATAAAGGAAACACAAGAGATGTTGGACTTCTGTGCCAATCACGATATTACGGCCGATATTGAATTGATCCAAGTTGATCAGATCAATGACGCTTTTGAAAGATTGGAAAAGGGTGACGTGAAATATCGCTTTGTCGTCGATATGGCAACATTGAAAAGCTAATTGGGCAAAGGGGCTGCAATCCATAATAGACGCCAGCCCCTTCCTAAACTTCATACATAATTAATTGAGATCTTTTACCACGAGCGGTCAGGTTCCACAATTAACAACTTAAAGCCATCAAGAAGCTAATTTTTATCGGAGTAAATGGTGATCTTGCCAACCATGTGATTGAAGAATTACAGACGCAAAGCAATATTCGCCTGACGTTGTTTTTGAGACCTGCGAAACGTGGATTCAAAACGAATGTTGACAATGTCAGAATAATAGAAGGTGACTCACAGGATCACCGTGCTTTAACACGATCAATAGCCAGACACGATATCGTATTTTTAAATTTGACAGGTCATTCAGGAGAGGCATCCCGGAATATTACAACTGCGATGAAGGAAACCCACGTAAAGCGCATTATTGTAATATGCCCAATTGCTGTTTATGAAACTCCTTTGACTCCGATTGTAATCCCCTACAAGAAAATAGCAGATACCATAAGAAATTCGGGCCTTGAATATACGATAATACAGCCGACCTGGCTCACATGTACTGGCAGGTTGCACTATAAGGTAACCGGCGAAGTTGAATTTGAAAAAGGAATGGCTATTTCGCAAATTCAATTATTTCCTCTCATCAATAAGATTATGGAGGCTCACGAAAAGTATATGCTTAAAAACCTTCAAGCTAGCATACCAAATTCACAATGATTCGTTTTTGGATGGGATGAATTTTAGGTGCTGGTTTCGCCTCGATTTTTGAGAGCAATAAATGGAGCTTTAATTCACTCTATCAATACTGCCGTCTTTGCCTTCCTTACCCACCAGTTTCCAGAACACAAACGGAAACCCTTTTTCTCTTCTAAAGACAAGCCCTCCACATTCCTTCACTTGCTTGAAGTTGAAATAAAAGGGGAACCAAAAATTAGAGTCTCGATAAACTTTTTTAAAAATCACGTTCTGCTAAAAACCAAGAGAACGAACAAAAAAGGGGCACTCGGCCCCCGGTGTCTCAAATCATCAGAATGGACTAATCTTCAAATGGTTTCATAATGAAAATCGCCGGCGATGGATCGTCAAAATCACGGGCTGTAATCAGGGCTTTGAGAGTGACTTTCCGAAACAGCCGGTTCGATCTTTCTGCTACTTTTTCGTTCTGCTCCCAATCACCGTCATCCGGAAGTTGGACCAGCAACTTAAAAAGCAAGTGGGAAGAAGATTCCTTCCGGGCGAAAAAGGCAAACATAAACAGTACATCCCATAACCGGCCTGCTTCGTCCTGATGCCATTCCATTCCCATGGGAACTTCAACATATTTATCCCAAACAGTGCGGGTCAGGTAAACCGGATGACGGATCCCAGCTTCCTGGGAAATCTTTTGATCAACTTGAATCAGAAAACCATCATCAACGGCTTGTTTTGTAGAGTAAACTGAAATCGGCTTTAAACTCTTGAAATCATTCATAATAGATTGCTGCTGCCTTGCAGACTTTTTATGGCATCTGGCACGCCGTTAAACTTAAATTTTTGGCGTACTGGCATTGAGCTGTCCCGGATGAGGTCAACGGGTGCATGTCTGGTTTTCCGAGCGGAGAGCATGTGTGATTTGGAAAGGGAAAAGCTGAACGCATCCGAAGGAAACGAGCCACGAAAAGCGAGTTCCCCTTTACCGTTCCGGGAAGCGAAATAACTTGGTCGGAAATTTGAGTGTAAGAATCACTCCACTCCAAATAACCCCTTAAACAAAGTAGATTAAAAAAGTTGGGTGGAAACAAACAGAAGTTGGGTGGAAAGTTGGGTGCAAATTCTTACTGATATTGAAGGATTGTTAATACCTTGACATATTACTAAATTACTCATTGACCAGAAACGCGTAGAACCAATCTTTCAATACCAGTTTTACGGATTGAAAATGAGATTTTCCCGTATTTCCCCTACCGAATAGATGGCATCGAGAAAATGCCCTAAAGCCCAATCTTTGTCAATCGTGGATTTTACAACTCCGTGCTTTGCTGCCAAAGTAATTATTTCCTTCTGTAATATCATCTCTCAGTACTGTTTGTTACAAATATCTAATAACCTGAGTTCGATATAAGCAACGGGTTAATAAAGAGCCAATTGTCCAAAAGTTTGTTCTACATCATATTTTATTGATGGTTTCTTTGGAAGAAATGAATAAGCTAACAAGCCGGAAATCAGGTTTGTGAGGAAATTTCCGAAAGACCTGTGGCGTGAATGTTCAACCTGACAGATGTTTTTTAGTTCGTCGTTTATGGTTTCAATGATGGACCTTTTTCGGAGCAATATCTTGTCGTTCATTGACATAAGGCAATTCTTCATGTTCCTTTTTAAACCCGTAATAAGCTGTATGCCATCAATAAATAACTGCTCAAAAAGCTTTTGCCCGATGTATCCCTTGTCTGCGAAGAGTTTGCCAAATATTCTGCCCAAAAAATCACTGTTTTTCAGTGGTTCCTGGTCATCGACATTTCCAGGGGTGATGACAAAATTCAAGATCTCCCCTTTGTCATTGATTATCAGGTGGAGCTTAAACCCAAAGAAATAGCCCATTGTTGATTTGCCCCTTTGGGCTATCCCGTCAAAAACTTTATGGTTAAAAATCCGTTTGTTGTTGCAGACCCTCAACGGTGTCGAATCGACAATTGATATTCCGGTACAACAGCCCAATCTCATTACTTTCAGGAATATGGCCATTGGAAACAGTGCCTTTTGCTGAAGTTCAACAAACCTGTTATATGAAACTGTTTGGGGAAACTCTTTTGTCATGTGAACTTGTACATATTGCGTGTAAAAGTGTTTCAGGTTCCTATAACTTTTTAAATGAAAGGCTATTAAGATCGTAATGACCTCCGGGTCGGAAAGTTTACAAGGCTTGTTCCGGCGTTTTTTGGAGTTGTCGGTGCCAAGTTGTGCCCCCTCCAATGTCTTGTTAAATTCTTTGCAAAATTCGTCTGCAAAGAAGAAAATTTCAACTAAATTTGATTCTGTCAACATAAGGGTTGTTTTTAATGTATATTATTCTATTTCAGTATTTTAATATACAAACAATCCTTATGTTTTCAAAATTTTTCGCTGCCTTTTTTAAATCGAACTCAGGTTAATATTTCTTCCCTGGTTATGTTTAAACGTAACCGCCATTCATTCACAAATTCACCTTTCTCAATTCCTAATGGGTCAAATACATTGTATCTCAAATTGATTTTTCCTTTGGCATAAACAACAAATGGTTTTAAATCATCCTTTTTAAGCAATTCTGCGAGAAATCCCATTCTCTTTGTGACAGCCAGGTTACTTATTGCGTCACAATGTGTAATCATCTTGTCACTATCGAGCCGGGTCTGACTGAACCCCCTGATCAATTCAGCATATCCGCCGGAGTATTGCGGATAGTCAAAACAATCTACCATGGTCTTCTCTACATCGGTAATCCGGTATGTCCGCGACCCGTAACCCTCCTGTATTATACCGGTCATTTTTTGGGGAATTGTTTTGACGAACTTATAAGTAGTGCCAAATATATCCTTGTTCCTTTTCATTTTTGAGGTCTGGATGAACAGGATATTAGGGAACTGTTCGGTGAGGCCGTGATAATTAAGAGCAGACCAATAAGCAATAGCTCCGTCCCCTGAGATAAAACAACCAATCACCTTTTCATCGCGGAAGTTGGCACGACAATATTTCCCTTTTTCGATGCGGGACAAAAAGCCTTTTTTTTCAAGGTTTTCAAGGACAGCATTCAAATCATCAAACCTGAAATTCAGGATCTCCTCAATTTCCGGGATAGTGAATATTTCAATTTCGTGATCATCCATGAGCCTCAAGAATTCTTGTTGTCCCTGTTAACATTTACTGAATGATAAGTTCTTGACATTACCTCTAGTGTTAATATAAGGGGCAATAATTACCCCACATGATATAATTCAATGCAACGATAGAATGAGTTTTTATATTTTCCAAGCAAATTTGAATTTAATCTGTTACAAGAGTTTCATGACCAAAAAGAAAAAATCCGGAAGTTCTTTATTTTTATTTCATCTCTTTTAATTCATTGATTCTTTTTGTATCAATATAATGAGTAGCATATTTATCCTCAATTGATTCATCTCCTGATTTACTAAACCGTAACCGGCGTTTTATCCCTTTACCGAATTGGTTGTAGGCGGTCCAGGAACTTTTTAAAGCCAACTCGTCCGAGTATTTTCCGATCAACTTGTTAATGAAAGTCAGCTTCCCCAAGTTGGTTTTGCATACTTTTTCGAGGTAATCAATGCGTCCAAACCGCCAGGATTCATAATCGTCTTTAGTAAGATAGCCCAATTGCAAAAGCACATCTACCGCACAGACATACCCTTTCTCGTAACGATTTGAATGTACCAGCCTTTTAACCTCTTTTCCTAAATCCACGTTATTCATTAAAATCCTTCCCGTTTAAATCAATTTGTTCTTTAACACGCTGGATGTAGCGCATTTTCTTATAGTCAAACCACTGTTGCCGATACTCTCCTGAATTATCAATTTGCCATTTAAAGTTCCGAAACGGTTTTGGCCTGTTTAACGCATTGATCAATTGATCCTGTAGTTTGGGGTCATCAATACGCTCTGCAAAATCAGCCATTATCCGAAATGATTCATGGGTCTCAAATCCTTCAAATTCAAAATAATCATCCAGGTTTTCATCAATCTCTTTAGCTTCTTCTTCCCATGGCTCCTCATCAGCTCCAATCCAGCTGTCAAAATTGAGTAATGTTTTAATTCCTCCCGTTTTAAGGTTGTAAAAACATCTCATCCCGCAGTCCAGGTTGTCGGCAATTTCCTCTATTTGTTTTTCTGTGAGTTTCATGTTTAGAGTATATTTTTCAAGTTTGCATTTACCAAACCTGCTGTGCTATAATTTCTTCCTGTTGTTTAGTAATTCCTTTGCTCTGTCAACCGCCAGGCAGCAGATATTGCCAAATGAATCATCTCCCTGTTTATATAGATGGTATGCATTGACGAAATTGTAATAAGCTACAATGGCTTTCGGGTTATTCTTTGCCTCTATTAATTTATTATACGACGAATTCCGTATATCTTCTCCAAGAATTTCATGCACATAATTCCTTAGCTCCTCGTCCGGGACAATGACTTCTTTGTCAAGTTGTTTCTGTAGCTTCTTCCTTCTTGATTTTGATTCTTTCAGGTCGAAAAGATTCCTTGCAATGCCCTTTTTCACAGCCATAAAATCTTCCGGAGATCTGGCAGGACTGGCCATCAGGGAGTTTCCTTTTTCATCCGGGGGATACAGCCATAAACCTTTTTTAAGCGATTTTTTTATCTTTCGCGGTAATCTGAATTGTTTCATGAAAACTTCTTTTTTTTCCATTTCTTTTATTGTCTTCATCCGGTATTGGTCATTTATCCGGGAATGCAAATTACAAAATGCAGATGTAATGACCATGACCAAAATAAAACCTGATTACTTTACTTTCCGGACAGACGATTACCGTTTCTGCCGTGCAGGTAAATTTGACGGGAATTGGGAACGGGCATCTCCCAAAAAGTTTTTAAGTTTGAAATCTCAAAAATGAGCGTGATTCGAAATAAAAAGTTAAAAAAGATGTACGAAGAATTCGAAAGATCCGGTTATAAAATAACGACCGATTCTACATTTCACAACACTCAGGATCATATTACCCCATCGCTAAAATGGCAATTGGAAAAATTATATCCCAAAATACAAAAAAGGGATAAAACAGTTATTGACAAATTGCTCTACCTGATTGAACGCCATCCAAAAAACCCGCAATTGAAAAACTACCTGTCTGCGGCTTATACGTCATCGGGCAACTTTAAAAAAGGAACTGAAGTAAACGAATGGATTTTAAAGGAACATCCCCACTATCTTTTTGGCCTGTTAAACAAAGCCCATCAGATGATCGACGATGGCAAACCCGAAATGGTGCCCGGAATATTGGGAAAGGATATGGAACTAAAAAGCCTGTATCCCGACCGCGACCTGTTTCACCTGGCGGAAGTAACCGGCTTTTTTAAGCTGGCAATCATGTATTTTGCAGCGATCGGCGATTTGGAGCAGGCAGAAATAAGATTGCAGATTCTGGAAGAAATTGCGCCGGAACATCCCGATACCGAATCTGCCCGGCGCCATCTGATGCCCAAAAGGCTGGAAGCGGGATTCAAGCGATTTGAGGATGAAGAAAAGACGAAAATAAAAGTGAGAGCCAAAGGAAATTATCAATCCTTGCAAACCACCGAAAAACCAGTTTTTAACCATCCCGAAACAGAATGGCTATATCAGTATGATACGAACATAGAAAAGGAAAAACTGGAAACAATCCTTTCGTTACCCCGAAAAACCCTGGTCGAAGATTTGGTAACCATCCTGAAAGACATCATCTTGCGCTACGAATATTTCCGGGAATTGGAGGAAGCGGGGAAACTAAAAGAAGAAGAATGTTTTTTTGCCTGCCATGCTGTTTACCTTCTGGGCGAACTGGAAGCTGATCAGGTTCTGGACGCGATCCTGGAAACTTTCAGGCAGGACAGTGATTTTCTTCAATTCTGGTACTTCGACCTGTTAACAGAGGATTTTTGGGAAACGCTTCTGAAAACCGGCAAAAATCAACTCGATAAGTTGCAGGATTTTGTATTGACGCCGGATTTGGACACTTATGCGCGCGGCGAAGTGGTTGGTTCGGTATCTCAACTTGCACTTCATTACCCGGAACGAAGGAAAGAAGTGATCGGGTGGTTTGACGCCGTTATGGGCACCGTTATCAGTGCAAATCCTGATTCAGGAATAATCGACAGCGACTTCAACGGATTCCTTGTTTGGGAAGCTGTAGAATTGCAGGGCGTTGAACTGATGGACAAAATTGAACAGCTTTATGAATCCGGATATGTTACAGAGGGAATCGCAGGTTCATTTGAAGACATAAAAAAGGACATTGATCGGAAACCGGAATATGAACACAAAAAAGAATTTACCCCGATATTTGAAAAGTATGAGGAATTAAACCGGTTTAAATCTTCGAAAAACAGTAAAGAAACCGTATTTCCTCGTTATGATGAGCCGATCCGAGCAGCACCAAAACCTGGTGCCCCCACACCAAAGACAGGAAGGAATGATCCGTGTCCGTGCGGCAGTGGGAAGAAATACAAAAAATGCTGCAGAAATAAATAAATTTCATTACCGATGGATACAACTGAACTTTTTGTGCCTGAAATAAATGCGATGATCGAACATGCTCATTTTGAAAGCAGTCACGTTTCAAATGATTCGTATCTGAAATTGAAGGAGGTATATAAAATTTTCAGTTGCATAAAACCGGGAGAGAACGATGAAAACAGGCATACCTGGTTTGAAATCTCGCGAGGACCAATCTCTGCTTTTGGCGATTATGACGAATATAAGGAAAGCGGTGAGGTGGAAACCTTCGAAGAGTTTGAACAACTTTGGAAAGATTATTACCCGGAAGAAACCACCTGGTACAGGTTTGACACTGCCAAATATCAAAACGAGTTGTTTTTTCATTTAGACGGAAAGCTCATTGCTTCGATCAGGGAGGATGAACCACCAGCAAAAGATCCCGCTTTTGATCCCGATTATCTTGACCGGTTTGCTGATTGGCTTCTCAGAAAAGTGGTCAGCGAAACAGGTAAGCTGAAAAAAGATGAAGCTGCCTACAATCGGTATATTCAGCAAAATCTGTCCTGGTCGAAGCGGTTCGGTCGGATAAAAAGGAAAGATTATTGGGAGGTACAGGGTGATGAAGCCATTCGTCCGGATAAGGATTTAAGCGATGAAAGCATTGATAAGCTTAAAATAGTTGTTGAGAAAACGAAAAATCACGATATTCTTTTGGCAGAGAAAATGGCTGCCGGTGAATTTTTCAGGATTTGTGAAATCTGCTACGATGCCAACGGCTATTTCAAAAATTCACAGGTTCAATTGACGCCAAAGGAAAAGTACCTGCAAATGGCCGATGGCAGGGATGGCGGTTTAAGAGAGCTTACCGAAGAATCGCCGTTGGCTTTTCATATACTCTAATAAATTGCAAGTTTTTAGACCACTTTTTCTGTGGAGCTGTTATTATTATTCAGCTCTCTTGGATCAATGCAAATGTACTCCTGACTATATGGTGTTTTATTTTTCACAACGCTGTAAATTGTACGAAGCATCTTGTTGGAGACATTATTCATGATTAAATAGTGAGGTTTCCCTTCCAACTGTTTCTTTTGATAATATAATCTGTATTCTTTATTGTGCTTGATAGCCGATTTGGCCCCCAGGTATAGCAATGTCTTTAGTTTACGGTCAGCAAACGGGCTTGTTTTACGTTTTCCAACCATCTTGCCTGATTCGTTAGGGAAAGGGCATACACCTGCATAGGAAGCTGCTTTACGGGCAGTGTCAATATTTTTAAAATTCCCTGTTTTAATGATCAAATCGGTTGCAATAACAGCTCCAATACCTTTAACACTGGTTGTCAATTCGTAACTTTCATTAAGTTCCTTATTTTCCCTGATAATGGCTTCAATTTCATTCTCAACCTCTTTGATTTGATTGCCGAGGTTTGATAAGGCTTTTTCAGTATGCTTTTGAACACTGATGCTTTGCATCGGGCTGCAGGAACGGCTATGGTTCCCCGCACGCAGCAACTTCCGGGCTTTTACCAGTTGAGAGCGTAATGAATACAAAAATTTTAATTCAATGATTTCTTTTGGACCGTATGAATTGAAGGTAAGTTTGTCAGCAAACCTTTCCCCGTATTCCCTAATCCTTGCAGCATCTATCGGGTCAGATTTCCCTTTAATCAAGCCTAAACTGTGTTTGATATTATAACCAGAAACCAAAGCTATTTTTATTCCGGCCTGGTTGCAAAGGGATACAAGTAAATCTCCATAGATTCCTGTATTTTCTGCACATAAAATTGCATCTTCAGAAACTGAAGATAAAAACTTGGCTATGTCCATTAATCTGTTTCTCACTTGTTTGTTTTTCCTTTTTCCATTTTCGTCGATGAAGTTAACATCGAACTTTTCCATCGATAAATCAATTCCGTATACTTGCATAAGCTTTAAAGTTTATGCTCCGCATTGAGTGGCTAACATCGTAATAGTGGGTTTTACCCTAAATACTCTCTGGCTTTAACTCAATAATCTGCTGTACTTAATATGAAAATTAGTTTTTATCTGTCGAATGGATAAAGTTAATGCAGCAGATGGAGCTTTTTCCCCTAAAAGTAATCTAAATATTCCCTCCGATCGTTGACTATTCTTTGCTAATACAAACTAACGAGGAATGGTACCACAGTTCGGCCTGGTTGGGCGGTCATCCCTGGGAAATATGCAGGGGAGGAAATTCAACCCATATCTCGCTTTATATTTCAGACGTGCAGGACAAATGGAAAGTCCGACTGGCGGGTTCAAGTATTGTCCGGGTGGAAGAAATTTTAAAGATGGCAGTTGCACTTTATGACAACAACATCCCTTTTGAACTGTCAGACGCAGAAGAAATCTTACGCATGGTCACCGGAAATGATTCTATCGGAATCGTTCCTCAGTATATTTTTCCCCGTTATTGCCACCGGTTCTTCCCAAAGGAAGATCAGATCATCGATTTTATGAACCTGGGGTATGACAAGGAAATAACCGGTAAAATAGTTGAAAAGACTTACTGGTATCCTTTGGAACGGATTGTTTTGGGCTGACTCATCCGGTGTTGCTATTTTTTTATCCACTTCTTTTACTGTCTTCACCCGGTATTGGTCGTTTATCAGGGAATGCAAATTACAAAATGCAGATGTAATGGCCATGACCAAAATAAAACCTGATTACTTTACTTTCCGGACAGACGATTACCGTTTCTGCCGTGCAGGTAAATTTGACGGGAATTGGGAACGGAGGATTTAAACCATGTATAATTGCCAAAATCTCAATTCAAATAAAAATCAAGACTGCATTATTAAAGCAATCATTAACTTTGAAGGCAATAACTCTTAAACTGAAATCAAAAAAATGAGCGTCATTGGGCTAAATAAAGAAAAAGTACAGGCTATGCTGGTTGACCTGGAATCGGAACAGATTGAACGGACTACTTCCACAACCGACACCTCAAAATTTGCCCAGGCCATATGTGCTTTCTCAAATGATCTATCCAATACAGCCAAAAATGGCTATTTATTTATAGGTGTATATGATAATGGTACTCTGTCCGGACTGAAAGCCAGTGACCGCTTACTTCAATCTTTGGGAGGACTTCGTTCTGACGGAAACATCCTGCCCCAACCAATTATGTCTGTGTCTGTATTTTCATTTGTACACGGAGATGTCATCGTCATAGAGATACAGCCTTCGCCTTTTCCCCCGGTAAGGTACAAAGGAAAAACATGGATACGGGTAGGACCGCGTAAAGCTGTTGCCAATGACATGGAAGAACGTATCCTGATTGAACGGAGGGCATCCAATGTCAGTACTTTTGATGTCCGACCTTCTCTAGGCCTTGGACTGGATAGCATCAATCAAAAACTATTTACCGAGAATTATTTACCACAGGCTATTGACAGTGATCTGCTTGCCGATGATCACAGGGAATTGACAGAAAAACTGGCTAGTCTCCGTTTTTTCAGTCCAAATTATAGCGCAATAACCAACGCTGGTTTATTGCTTTTTGGAAATGAGGTCGAAAGATATATTCCCGGAGCATACATTCAATACGTAAAATTTGATGGTTTAACTGAAGCTGATGATCCCATTAACGAGAAAAAGTTTTCGGGCAATCTTGTTCATATTTTATCAGAACTGGACTCTTTTCTTGAATACGCCATTGTTCAGCAAAAGCCTGTTCCGGTCACCGCCCTAAAAGAGAAGAAACAGTTCAATTTCCCCAAATGGGCTATCCGCGAACTACTCATGAATAGCGTCATGCACAGGGATTATGAGTCGAATGCACCTATTAAATTTTATCAATATAAAGACCGGATTGAGATTATTAATCCAGGTGGGTTATATGGGAATGCCCGCCCCGAAAATTTTCCAAATGTCAATGATTATCGGAATCCTGTCATTGCCGAAGCCATGAAAGTTTTAGGCTACGTAAACCGCTTTAACCGGGGAATTGCCAGGGTGAAAAAGGAACTTGCAGACAACGGGAATTCTGAAGCAATATTCGATTATAAAAAGATTGGTATGTTTGGGGTCACTGTTTTTGATGCACTGTATAAACTGACAGTCCCTGAAGATATTGTTCATGAATCTTGGGAAACAGTGAAACTTCCTAGTGAGAAAAGTTCACAGAAAAGTTCACAGAAAAGTTCACAGAAAATTCTTCAGTTAGTACAAGAGAATAGCGTTATCACCACAACAGAAATGGCCGATAAGCTCAATATTACCCGAAGGGCAATAGCAAAACAAATTGAAAAGTTAAAGAGAGAAGGTAAATTGAAACGTATCGGCCCTGATAAAGGAGGAAGATGGGAAATCTCCAGATGAATCCTGTTTATTCTTTGGGCAAACGATTCAGGAAAATGACCGAACGCGAAGCACCGGAGCGAAGGGGTGCCCCAATACCGTTTCTACCGTGCCAGTATATTTGACGGGATCAAGGGTGGATCGGGAAATAGAATACCACTATGGCTTTTTGGCTTTCTATATTAAAATCCCTGCCGCAACACGCATGCCTATCAGGTTTTCTCAACCGAACTCCCCTTTGAAGATGTATCCAAAATACGGGAATGGATCTAATCCGAAAAAAGTCTTCATAGTCTGCTTCAATTATTGTTTTAACTTGCTCTCACGATCAAGCGATCTAATATATCCAGGTTGAAATTTGCCCTCCCAGGTCTTCAAGTGATTTTCCTTTAGTTTCAGTAATATAACGCCAAACCACAAAAGCCAGCATAAGCATCCTAACCGAAAAGAAGGCAAATGAAAAATCGGTTCCTTAGGGGCTGCTGCTGCTGAACACTGAAAAGAGAAAAGTGATCGCAACTGCAAAAAACCAATGAGTCAAACTACCTAAAGCTTGTCCTTTACCGCGAACGCTGTATGGAAAAACTTCCGATTTGGAGGGATTGGCTGCACTGGCTGGCTGAATAAACGCCAACCGCTCCCTTAAGGCTCCTATGCCAACTGAATCAATACCCACAGTTAAAACTCCTTCTCCCCAAACTCACTTTGGGGAAGCTTGGTGTTACTGTTTTTCCAGTTCAGGTTGAAGCTGAGCTTGACCAGGATCATATCGGTTTCATAGCAATAGTCAATGGTCGTGTAAAAATCGTCGCCCCAGGTGGTGATGCGTTTCCTGTTGGATTCGTTCATCCCCAGATCAATATTTTGCCATTGAACGCTGCCGGTCATCAAAAACCTGATGAGATTAGAATTATTTGACAAGAACCTTTTGCTTGGTCCAGTATCGACCCCGTGTGGCACATCGATAATCAGCTGACTCTAATTCGGATGAACAATCCGGATGCTACTGAATATTCAATTCATGAACTGGGCCAAAATTTTTGCCACGTATTCTTTCAAATGTTTGCACCATTTCTTTCAGCTTTTCCGGTTTTTCCCCGGCAAGATTAGTTTGTTGCCCGAGATCTTCTTTCAGATTATAGAGCTGAAATTCAGGTGAATTTCCTAACTCAATATTGACCTTTTCATTAACGGCTTGTCCCTTATAAGGAGGGATCATAACCCAATCACCTTTTCTTAAAGCAGTTCTGGAAATGGCCTCGATGATCAACTGTTCCCTTCCTTTGTTTGATTTACCAAGCAAAACATCCAGCAAATTTTGACTATCCGGACCTTTTGCCTGACTCCCCGCCAGGGCAGCAATGGAAGAAAACAAATCAACCTGACTTACCAATGCATCCGATAGCCCTGGTTCAATCGTTCCTTTCCAGTAAGTTACAAAAGGCACACGAGTCCCGGCTTCAAAAAGACTGTATTTACCACCTCTTAAGGGTCCCCATGGAGTATGATCACCAAGGTTTTCCACGGCATCGTCGTAATAACCATCGTTCAGAACAGGACCATTGTCACTGGAAAAAACGATAAGGGTATTTTCCAGCAAGCCTTCTTTTTCAAGCGTTTTCAGAAACTCACCAATGCACCAGTCTGCCTCAGCAATAACATCCCCTCTGGGCCCCATTCCTGTTTTACCCACAAAACGCGGATGTGGTGTACGGGGAACATGAGGTTGCTGCATGGCATAATAAAGGAAGAAAGGTCCTTCCTTATGTGTTTTGACATATTCCTGGGCTTTGGCCAGAAAATGGTCAGCCATATCCACATCGCTCCATTTGGCAGCTTCACCGCCTTTCATGTATCCGATCCGGGGTATACCATTCACGATAGTGGCATTATGTCCGTGATGCCACATCATGTCGCATAATTCAGGATGGGTCTTACCCGTGGGCTGTCCTTCAAAACTGTTTTGGTAATCTACTTCAATAGGATCATCAGGATCGAGTCCCTGTACCAGACCATTTTTTAGATAAACCGTTGGCACCCGGTCTTGAGTGGCCGCCATATAATAAGCATAATCAAACCCAACTTCGTTAGGCCCGGGAGAGACACGCGTATTCCATTCCACGACTCCTGTTCCAAGGCCAAGGTGCCATTTGCCCACCAATCCCGTGTGATAGCCTTGCTTTTGTAATAGTTTTGGCAAAGTTATTTTAGCAGTATCAATAATGAGCGGTGCTGTACCCGGCAGGATACGGGCACTTTCATTGCGCCATGGGTATTCGCCGGTCAATAAGGCATAACGGCTGGGCGTACAGGTTGCTGAAGAGGCATAGCCCTGCGTAAAACGTAAGCCTTGGTTGGCCAGGTGATCCATACTAGGGGTTTCCAACTCCGTGGCGCCATAAGCACCAACATCCCCATAACCAAGGTCGTCCATGTAGATAAAAACGATATTGGGTTTTGAAGCCTTTTTTTTACTTTTCTGTTTGCCTTTACATCCTACAATTACAAAAGATACCAGAGTAAACATTAAAAATAAAAGAACACAATATTTTTTCATAGTAATAATTTTAATCAAAACATCATTCAACCTTAATAGTGACCGTCGTTGCTTCCAAACCTTCTGACTTTGCAGAAACAACAATATCACCGGATTCATCCAAAGATTGCAATATCAGCAAACACTTACCCTTAAAAGCTTTTCGATGGTTAACTTTGTGAGGAGACAGATCCAGAATGTCGCCGTTTTCAACCCCTAATAATCTGGCAGGACCTGAAACATCAAAAACAACCTGATTGTCAGCATCTGGCACCATAACACCATTCTCATCAATAACAATCACTTCACAATGTACCACATCCTGTCGGTTGGCTTTGATCTTAGCTTTATCGGGATTAACGGCTAATGATGCAGGTTTCCCGGCTGTTTCAAACGCCTTTTGAGCAACGGGATCCCCATCCTTGTATGCAACCGCCGAAAGTGTTCCCGCTTTATATGGCACCTGCCAAACCAGCTGCCGTTCTTCTCCCATTTTTTTTCGCCCCAGTGACTTATCATTCAAAAACAGCTCCGCTTCACCACAGTTGGTATAAACCACCACCGGAATTTCTTCTCCCTCTTTACCCGGATGTGTCCAGTGAGGTAACAGGTGGACCATCGGTTTATCACTCCAGAGACTTTGATACAGGTAATAGTGATCCTTTGGGAAACCTGCCAGATCAATTATTCCAAAGTTTGCCGTCCGTGCCGGCCATCCAAACGATTCACCCAAATAATCAAATCCGGTCCAGCGGAAATTGCCCATGTACCAGTCATACCGTTCAACACGGTTCCAGTCATCACGAATTCCAATGCGGACTATTGAATTATCATATGAGGATTGATATTTATGAGTAATACCTGGAAATAACTCCTTTTCCGACAGGTCCTTTATCTTGGTAATTTTGTGCTCCATCTGTGGGAATTCTTCCGGTTTTTCCCAAGGTGCAGGATTATCTTTCACACGGTACCAAGTTTGAGTACGGTAAACACCCCTGGTTTGAAGTGTATGCGTAATTTCGGTTCCTATAATGGGCCTTTCGGGGTGCGCTTTGTGGTAGTTTTCCAAAACCCCTTTAAACTCTCCATGCCCGTTAAATCCCGCAATATCTATATAGGGAGCCATGTAGCCCCTGCCCTGGGTAACTGGACGGGTATCATCAAAGCTTTTGGCAAATTCCACAATCGTTTTTTGCTCCTCAGGAGTAAAACCATGAACCTCATTACCAATACTCCAGATCACAACAGATGGATGATTGCGATCGCGATGCATAAAATCCTTAAGATCTTGTTCCCACCAATCCTGAAAATAATTTCCGTAATCATGTTCGGCCTTAGGATTCCACCAGCCGTCAAACGCCTCATCCATTACCATAAACCCCATGGTGTCGCACATCGTATAAAATTCAGGAGAAAATGGATTGTGCGTCGTTCTTAATGCATTGCATCCCATCTCCTTCATCATTTTAAGCCGTCGATAGAGTACGTCGTTGGGAACAGCCGCCCCCAGAGGCCCGGCATCATGGTGATTGCTCAATCCCTTAAATTTCACCGGCTCCCCGTTGAGATAAAACCCGTCACTTCCACGTAATTCTACAGATCTGATTCCAAAGGGCGTTTCAAATTGATCCAGTATCTTGCCCTTGGCCTGAATCCTGGTTTCAAGACAATACATTGAGGGTGAATCCGGAGACCAAAGCAAAGGTTTTTCCACCACAAAGGCATCCTTATAAAGCACAGAATCGGTCAATGAAATTTCTTTCTGGCTTCGGGCCACCTCCGCCCCATTTTCATCACGGACAATATTATGAACCGTTACATCCTGTTTTTTTCCTGTTTCATTTAAAATACTAACTGATAAATTTACCGTTGCCTCCTCATGGCTGACTTCTGGAGTGGTAACAAAAGTTCCCCAGCGGGGTATATAGACATTGCCGGTTTGGACCAGCCACACATGCCGGTAAATACCGGAACCGGTGTACCACCTTCCACTCGGCGCCTTGGAATGATCTACCCGCACAGCCAAAACATTACCACCCTCCTGTAAATAAGGTGTAAGATCGTAGCCAAAACTGATGTACCCATAAGGCCGGTTACCCAAGTGATGCCCGTTAATCCATACATCACTGTTCATATAAACACCATCAAACTCCACAAAAAACTTATCATCCGGATTCAGTTCATTCAGGTGAATGGTTTTGCGGTACCATCCGATGCCGGTGGGCAGGAACGCTCCGGAAATACCAGAAGGATTGTTCTGATCGTAGCTCCCTTCAATACTCCAATCATGGGGCACATCCAACAGTCGCCACTCAGAATCCTCAAATTCAACATTTTCAGCTCCCGTAGGATCTCCTTCAGTGAATCGCCAGTCAAAGTCAATCAAGGACTTTTCACGAGGTTTTTCGATCGTTGTATCCGTCTGACAACCAGCAGCCAAAACGATTGAAAATATCAGTACAACATATTTACAAAACATATCGCTTAATTTAATGAGTAACACTAGTCAGCCACTAGTGAACAATACTATTATTAATTATTTTCATTCCCTATGGAAATCAGAGCCAGCATACAAAGAAATTATCTGGGTCTGACCATCCAATATCGTCCTCCAACATCATAAACAAATTAGCTCTTTTGCACCTTTGTTTCAAAAGCTCCTTAAGGCAAGCATAGGGCGGACAAATATGGCCAAAAAGAATACTGACTTGCTTTATATTTTTTAGTCAACATTCAGATAAGTAGGTGCCGAAAACTGAAACACTTCAGATTCTGTGCGCGCACTTTTCATAATCTCCTTCATTTCTTTAACTACATCCGGGAATTCTGAGGCGAGATTTTGCGTTTCCTCAGGATCCTTTCTTAAATCATAGAGCTCTGGTTCAGCATTGGTTTTTTTGGCTACATTGTATTTGACAGCTTTCCATTTTCCTTTTCTCACTGCAATCCGTCCACCTTTTTCATGAAACTCCCAATAGAGATAATCATGTTTTTTCTGATCTCCTTTCCCTGTCAAAGTGGGCAAAAAGGAAATCCCGTCAATCTTTTTATTAAAATCTACCCCGGCAATATCAGCAAAAGTTGGCATCACATCCCAGAAAGCAGAAATATGATCTGTTGAAGAACCCGCTTCTATTATTTGCGGCCACTTAACAATCATCGGCACATGAATCCCGCCTTCATACAAATCCCGCTTATAACCTTTGAAAATTCCATTGCTGTCAAAATAATCAGGATCTGCCCCGCCTTCCTGGTGAGGGCCGTTATCAGAAGTAAAAACAATAATGGTATTATCGGCAATGCCCAATTCTTCCAGTTTCTCAGAAATATCCCCAACCTGTCTGTCCAGCAGGGTAACCATGGCCGCAAAAGCTGCATGACTATTTTCCTGCGAACCGTAAGGCCCCTGGCGGTAACCTTCTCCCTCGTCAACCCCTTTGTAACTTTTCTCGGGCAGGAATTTTCCCTTAAAGGGATCTATATATTTTTCAGGCAGCAACAACTCCGCATGAGGAATTGGAGAAGCATAAAACATAAAGAAAGCACTGTGCTTATTGTCATCAATAAATTTCAATGCTTCATCATGAATTAAATCAGCAGCATAGTCGTTTTGATTTTTTCCTTTATTGCCATTAAGGATTACTTTCTCCTGATTGTGCCAAAGATGATAAGGATAATAGTGATGAGCCAGTCGTTGGCAATTATAGCCATAAAACTCATCAAATCCCTGCAGATTTGGATCACCTTCAGAGCCAGGGTAACCGAGGCCCCATTTCCCAAACACCCCAGTTTTGTAGCCGGCCTCTTTCAACATTTCAGAAAGGGTATAAGTGCTGTCAGGCATTGGGTATTGTCCTTCAGGCTGAACCTCTTTGTTGCCCCGAATGGGAGTATGACCAGTATGCATACCTGTTAACAAAGCTGATCGCGAAGGCGCGCAAACGGTTGACCCGGAATAATGCTGGGTAAAAACCATTCCTTCAGCCGCCAGTTTATCGATATTGGGCGTGGCAAATTTGGACTGACCGTTAAACCCAACATCACCATAGCCCAGATCATCGGCCAGAATGTAAATAATGTTGGGACTGGAGACCCTTTTCTGCCTTTGCTTTGGCTGGCAGGATACCAGCACGGTCAATAATATGGTTAGCGGGATAATTTGTACTTTCAACATAGCCTTAAATTTTTACTAAAATCTTTCTACTTTAAATTATCTTATTGACACAGTTGCATGATCGTTCCAACTCACTTCAGGCAAGGTCACATAATTCAATTTGACTTTACCTGCTATATTCCCCTTTATTAAAAATAACCCCGCACCCTGTTTTATAAATGAAAAGGAGGCAGGATAATTCATATTAATAAAATCAGACGAATGCTTTCTTTTGCTCTTCTACATAACTATTAGTTCTTTAAAACCGATATTGATAGAGGGGGTAATTCCACTTCTACAAATCCATTCCCGATGTTTAAGTCTCGTCCCTCATGAAGGCTTAATTCCCGGGATTCGGGACGCTCACCTTTAAGAATAAGATGACTAAAAATCCGGTTTTCACAGGGGAGATCACGAAGGCTTAAAACCACTTTTTGGGGCTCATTATTTTTGTTTAATAAAAAAACATTGATTTTTTGAGCGCATTTACTTACCCCTGCATAGGTTCTAATATAATCTGACACGAGATTGGCTTCCACGAGCTTTTCAGGAACATTCTCATTGACAAGCTTCACAACCTCAGCAATCGGCTTTCTGGAATTATCATCCAAACGAAAAAGAACTCCCACATCATCTTTATCATTATCCATCGGCCCATTCCAGGGAGAGTGTGTCCCCCAAAAATAGGAGTATGTAACATTAGGCTGTGATAGCTGATTCATCAAAATCTCAAACCACCACAAAGCTTTCCAGGTGTTGTTGATGCTTCCCATTCCCTTATTAGATGGTGAAACCCCTGTTTCGGTAATTACAATCTCCATTTCCGGTTTCACCGAGGAGCGAACAGCCCGCTGCATTTTTTGCACATTGGGAATAAAAAGCTCTTCCGATTTCTTCCACAAATCGTAGGTTTTACAAGATTCAATAAACGACCACATATACTGGTGACAGGATGTAAAATCTATTAATTCGGGAGATCGATCCATTATGGCATTAAAGAAAGAAACATTGGAGAGAATGCCGGGACCCACATTAATTGAAGGATCTGCCTCTTTCATGGCAATAACCATTTTTTCATATACGTCGACATACTCTTGGCGGGTCATTAATTTGGGATGATGATCTACTTCATTTCCGATCTGCCAATAAGCCACCTGATAGTCTTTCTGCTTGACATATTTTACCCATTCAACAGCTGCCTCCACCAACTCTGACAAAGCAGGCCCGCCCTCATATTTAAACGAGAATACATTAACCACCACTAAAGGTTTGATATTCTGCCGTTGGCAAACAGCCATAAACTCATCAAAATCCATTGCAGATTTAAAAGCACCATTTTGATCAACAGCCCACTCCCATTTTCCGGGGGCCTGAGATATCGCAGCCACACGAGGCCGGAGTCCGTCTTCAACATCATCATAAGGAGGTGTATGCCAGAGATAATTATCGGCCAGATGTCCATATGGAAATCGCAGAGAACCAGCTCCCAGCTCCCTCACTGCTGCTTCAAAAGACCGGTGAGGATTGGGACGCTTAAGATCGGAATTCAGCAACCAGCATAAATTAGCGGACGAAGCTCCATCAGGAATCTCTTCTTTGATAACTTGACCAAAGTCAATTTGAATTGTATCCTGCGCATTGGCATTGAATTTCAAAAAAACCAAAAGCATCAGAAGAATTATTGATTTGCACATAATTTAAAGTATAGAAGATGATTTTCTAAAGGAGCTGTCGAAGTGAAAATCTCCAGTCATTCCTTTTTATGGATTAACAACCACTTTCCTTTTTATGGATTAACAACCACTTTGGTTAAAGAATTTTTGGGTAGCTCAAGCACCAAACGATTGCCGTTTTCAACCAAAACCTGAACATCAGAGATCTTTGCAGCATCACCATTGGCTTCGTCTCTTACAAAAGAACTGGCAATCACTTCTGAAACATTGACGCCTTTCAGCTCTACCCCTGCTGAAAGCAACGCTGAATCCTGAGTCTTATTTAGCAGATAAATATAGAGTTCATTGGTTTCCTCATTCAAAACGGCAATATCATATACACCTGTCTTAAGTGATGAACACTTCACCTGCATTCCCCCCATGGCATCTCCAAACATTTCAAAAACGGAAACCAATGGATTCGGAGAATAATTATTGGTAGGATCCACCAAATAACGATTTACTGCTGCCCCGGTAGAATGAGGCCATTGAACACCCCAGAAGCTGGCCATAAAGAGTCCGCCGTCAATAAATTGCGAAAACTGCTCCGAAATCATCAGTGCCGATTCAAACTTTGAAGGTGTTTCCGCCTCAGAAGGAGATGGCCCCAAGTTCCACTCGTTGCTGGCCAGCTTAATATGTCCATGCCCCAGTGAATTGACCAAAGGTTTAAAAGCCATAATTTCCCGAACATAATCAAATCCATTGTACCATTGATTTTTGGTACCCATAGGAAAACTATTGAGCCACAAATCGAAAGTGGATTGCCCATACTGCCAGTACCAGTGAACTTCCATGATGTCAATATTGGCTCCTGCCTGCTCAATCAATGTCTGCATGCTACTTGTGCCGGAAGTAATATTTCGCGTCCAGTTCACTATAAATTCAATATCAGGATTGAGTGCTCGCATAGCTGGTGCATATAAGTTAATCTGTTCAGCATACTCAGTAGCTGTCATGGTGTAATTGGCCCCGTCGTGATAGGCTTCATTATCGAGGTACCAGTACTTAACGTCATAACCGTTATCCAGGCAGTATTGAACCAAAGCCACTGCTTCATCAATTCCATCCTGTACCCTGTTGTATTTTAATCCGGAACCCATATTCACGCCCACCATAGGCTCTGCACCAATAGCATTTACATTGGCCATATATTCATCCACATCCATAAATTCTGACTCCGGCTGATCATTGGCCGAATCATAATTAGGGTCCCAATTGTCCATCCAGCCTTCGCCGTTAAGATTATTCCAATGATAACGATTGACTACGGCACCACCAGGATAACGCAGAATTCCGGCATTCATTTTCTTCATCAATGCGGGAATCTGGCCATTCCCGTTTTGCCACATGGCATCTGCTTCGAAACAGTAAATGGTGTTGAATCCCATCAGAAGAGGACTGACCGTTCCTTTTGTTTCGTTGACATCTATCATGACATCATAGTCTGTCTCTATAGCCGGAACATCTTCTATACTGTCTGAGCCGCTGTCACAGGCATTAAAAACCAGTAAAACAACAACTGCTATTATTTCAAAATACTTTTTCATTTTTCTTTGATATTTAAGGCCTAAAAGAACCCATATTTTAAAACGCTTTGTAACCAATTGAAGCGTCACCGGATATCTCGAATGGAGTCAACTACCTCAATTGCTGAAGAAACTCATCTGTCATTTGAATGTTATGAACATCGTTTTTCCTGTTAGGTGGATTTAAATCACCCGCCCCGGGAAGAGGCAGGTGATTTATTGGCTCAAATAATTATTCCGGAAGAAAATCAGTTAACCTTAACCACGGCAAAATTCCGGATATAATAAGGATTATCACCGGTATCAAATCCGGGAGAAAGCTTCAGACTGAAGGCATCAATCTCATTGGTTTCAACGTCTCCGGTTCTGCGACCTCCGGCGTCTTTTACCTCAAGAGTAACCTGATGCCATTGATTGGCAGAGGGGATGGTTCCGGTGTAAGTATTGTAGATACCTGCCTTGTCATTTTTATACTTGGCAAAATTAGCCATGTACAGATCAAAGTTCAATGCGAATGGCAAGTCGCCCGGCGCATCCGGATTGGCAGAGTTATCGTAGTAAATCTCAAACTGATAGGCCCGTTTTCCGGCATCAATCTCATTGATAAATACCTCAGGAATTGGATTCTCCATATTGGCAATTACATTGGTAAATCCACTGTGCTTATCAATCTTTAAGGCTTTATCTCCCTCCGGTCCCTCGGTATTAAGCGTAAATACATCATAAAAAGCCGCATCATCCAGAAGCCACAAAGCTCGCAATGAGAATTGCTCCACTTCCAAACCTCCCTGTGCTCCAATGACAGCAGCAAATTGCCCACCAGGCTGATTGGGAATCGGTTCGTCCACAAACTCCACAAAAGGTCCGTTCAGATTATTAATCAGGAAGTATGGATCCAATCGCCCTTCGGCTTTTGCTATGATTTCATTGGTTGAAATGGTTTGACCCGCTTCATCCACTAGGGTAAAAACAAGAGTTGTATCCTCCACATCAGGCATCACAAAACTATATTCAACCTCATCTTTTAATTGTCCGTAAGGGAAAGTATGAACAACCTTATCATTCAAATTCAAGCTGACAAGCCCTGCCTCAGCTTTCACCTCGAGATTAAAAACAAAGGCATCTTCCACCATGATATTGATAGTGTCTTCAATATTCTGTTCCACCTCCATAACCGGCTGAGGATATTCATCCAGTCTGACCTCATAGGTAGGCGTTGGCTCTTCACAACTCTCCGTTACTAAAATGACGAACAGGAATGGAAGTATTTGATATAATATCGTTTTTTTCATTTTTTTGATTTTTATCGAATTTATGGGGAGGAAACACATCCTACAAAGTTAAGCATCTCCCACCCCCGTGTACTCTCTATATTTCACAATCACGATTCCGACTTACCAACCATAATTCTGTTCCAGATTCTGATTAATTTCCCTGGCTGTAAAAGGAATAGGATACAAGTAATTCCTCATCTCCGGGAACAGATATCCGGAACGATCTCCATTTGAATTTTGTGGTTCCAGCAATACCCCGAGTCGAGCATAATCAAACCAGCCGTGAGCTTCACCGGTCAATTCCCATTTGCGTTCCTGAAGAATATCTTCTTTTAGAATTTCTTTTTCTGTCGTTGTAAGCGGATTAGCACCAGCTCTTATGCGCACCTGATTAACTCCCCACAAAGCATTGGGGTCATTCAACTCGTTCAAAGCTTCGGAGTACATCAACAATACATCGGCATATCGTAATACCGGGAAATCACATCCGTAATCTTTTCCATCAATGGCGCTGAAACTCGGGTCTGGTCCTTCCTGGATATCACTTAGAAACTTACGCAGATGAGGTGCCACCAATGGCGACTCAGGATAAGAAATGGTTGCCCCGTCCGAATTAATATAAGAAGTCATGAAACTGGCATCGCGGCGTTCATCGCCGGCAGGATAGGAATTAAAAAACTCAATAGGGGTACCGCCCGATTTCCATTCAACCAATGCAATACCAGAGCCTTTTGGCACCCAAACCGGAGTCCAGCTGTTTCCCTCACCACCGTTGAATCCGCCGGTACCGGCCAGATACTGAATGGAGAAAACAATTTCCTTACCATTGGGGTTTTCGGGATCAAATACATCTTCAAAGTTTTCTTCCAATCCGTAAACATTCATATCAATCACTTCTTTCAACTTGTCGGCTGCTTTCTGATAATAAGCAGGATCCCCTTTTACAAGAGTACCCGTTTCATAATCCAAAGCATATCCGGCCATCGTTAAATAAACTTTTCCCAACAGTGATTTGGCAGCTCCCATAGTCGCTCGACCGGCTTCTTCCTGAATTTCAGGAAGGTTAGCTTCAGCAAACTCAAGGTCCTCAATAATAAACTGATAAACAGAATCCCTTGATGTCTGACTCATAAACTGATTGTCGTCAAGTTCAACTGTTTCATTGGTAATTAACGGAATATGCCCGAAGAACCTTACCATATTGAAATAATTCAGAGCCCTCAAAAATTTGGCTTCACCAATGATTCGGCTTTGAACTGATTCATCTTCTATTGTCATCGCAGAAACTCTGTCAATGACAGAATTGGCCCTGTTATTGATGTCCCACGCCTTAGTCCAAAACGGGTAAAGACGGCTATTTTCATCGTCTTCATATGTATAACGATCAAAATCATCATTCCAGAATCCAAAGTGCATTTCTGTGGGATAATCGACCAAATGCCACATACCACGCCCATAATAGGCATCATCCTGAAAGCCGTCATAAACCCCGTTCAGAGCTGAAACAGCATCCTTTTCTGTATTATAGAAATTTGCAGGTCCCAATTGACTGTGCATATTTTCATCCAGGAAATTGTCTTCGCATGACCAGGCGGAGAGTACAACTGCCCCGACTATCATATATTTTGTCAGTCTGTTAATCTTCATAACTTAAATCTTTCTTTGTCAACAATTAAAAAGTAACATTGATTCCCATGGTATAAACCCTGGGCATGGGGTAAGCTGAATTATCTACCCCCAGATTTGTAGCACTTTTACCTCCGGTATTAACATCCGGGTCAAAACCAGAATAGTCGGTCAGCGTGATCAGGTTTTGACCACTTACAAACACCTTGGCAGCCTGTAAATATTTGATATTGCCTACAGGAATATTATAAGACAGATTGACGTTTTGCAATTTTATGTAGCTGCCATCCTCAATCGCCGGCATTGATCCTGTCCCTCCAATTCGCATAAATTCCGCATCAGGGTTCTCGGGGGTCCAGCGGTTCAAGACCTCCTTGTCCAGGTTATTACGCATATTGGTAACCTGCGTAAGATAAGAGCCGGTGCGGTTCAATATATCATTGCCCTGGCTACCGGTAATGAACAGAGACAGATCAAATCCTTTGAATGAGAAATCGTTGGTAACACCGAAAATAAAATCCGGATTGGGATCACCCAGAATCACCCAGTCTTCACCAGAGATTTTCCCGTCCGGGATACGGTTGCCCTGCTCATCGAAAGCTCCGCCAACATCCTGGTAGCGCACGTCTCCCGGCTGAGCTGCCGGCTGAATCATTGCCCCGGATTCACCCACATGGCCATAAACTTCATCCCAATCGCGAAAAATACCGTCAAATTGACGACCGCGGAATACGCCAACAGGTTTTCCAATTTTCCACTCACTCGCTTCATCATCCAATGAAATAATTTCATTCCTGTTAAAAGAGATATTTCCTGAAAAATGCCACTTAAATCCTCCTTCTGCAATGGCTGCAAACAAGGCAAGTTCAAGTCCTTTGTTTTCCAACTCTCCGGCGTTGGTCATAGAACCTGTATATCCAGACATTGGATCCAGTTTCTTAAAATATAGAAGATCTTTTGTTTTTTGTTGATAAACATCAGCGGTCAGACTCAAACGATTTTTAAATAGACCAATATCCAGACCAACGTTTGAGGTTGTGGTATATTCCCATCCCAAATCAGGATTACCCAGTGAACCGGGATATACAGCAGTCTGAACTGCATCATTAAAGGGATAACCACCTATTCCCAGGATAACCTGTGACTTATACAGACCAATATTGGAATTACCTGTTAAACCATGACTCAGTCTCAATTTCAGATTGGCCAACTGAGCAATATTGTCCTTTAAAAACGATTCCTCCGAAATTCGCCAGGCAAAAGCCCCGGATGGAAAGAATGCCCATTTTTTGTCATCTGCCAGCTTGGAAGAGCCATCATATCTTCCGGTAAACGTAAGCAAATACTTACTCCTGAAACCATAGTTGAGACGACTGATGTAAGATTCCAGCTGCCACTCAGTCTTCCAAGATGTCGGATCTCCATATTCTTCAGCTGAAGCCATATTGTTGTATAGCAAAACATCAGAAGGAAAGCCAATACCATTCATTCCATTAAATTCGGCCACTTCCCACTCTCTGGAGTAACCTGTCAGTAAATCAATTTTGTGAGCACCAAAAACGTTTTTATAGGTCAGAATATTTTCATTGATATAATGGTTGATCTCACTGTTATCAATCGAAGCGGTCCCTCCTTTCAGCCCCCCGGAAATGGTGGTTGAAGGATTAAAGCTAACACTCTTACCATTACGTATATCCACACCATAACTTACTTTGAGGTTCAACCCCTCAAGAGGCGAGATATTTGCAAACAAAGATCCAATCACCCTGTCAGTTGTATTTTCATTGGTGATTTCTTTAGCATTGGCCACTGGGTTTTCAATACCTTGGGCTCCAGGAAAATTATTGGCTGTATATTCACCGTTTATGTCATAGACCGGCAAAACAGGAGACATTTTAATGGCAGCATTGATCGTTCCGCCTCCGCTTTCCATGTTGGTATTTTCTCCTGAACTACTGGTAGTGTACCGGCTAACATTCAGATTATTGCCCAGTGACAACCAATGATTGATTTCCATGTCGGTATTCACTTTAAAAGTTCCCCTGTTAAAACTTCCGCCTAATATGACTCCTTCATGGTCAAGATAGTTTCCGGAAAGAGCATATTTTGCTTTTTCGGTACCTCCTGTAACAGAAAGTTGATGATTTTGAGCAAATCCTGTTTTGGTAATCTGGTCGATCCAGTCCGTACCTTTTCCAATAGATTCGGGACCGGGGAAATAACGATTATCACCAACATACAATGGCTCACTACCTGTATTCACTAACCATTCATTAAAGACCATAGCAAACTCCTCACCATTGAGAAGATCCAGCCCATTCTTCATTTCTTCAAACTTGATGTAATTGGAATACTGAACACGGGCATCCCCTTTTTGACCCCGCTTGGTGGAAATTAAAACCACACCGTTGGATCCACGCGAACCATAAATCGCGGTTGACGAAGCATCTTTAAGAATCTCCATTGAGGCGATATCATCCGGATTAAAAGAGTTCAAAGTCCCCTCATCAACCGGAATTCCATCGACAATATATAATGGCTGAATTGAGCTGTTCACAGAGTTTCCTCCGCGAATAATAACACTTACACTTCCTCCGGGTGCGGCTGAAGTAGTCTTCACCTGAACCCCCGCAACTCGTCCCTGCAAAGCTTTATCGAACGATTGCACAGGCATTTTGGATATCTCCTCCGCCTTAACCGATGCAACAGAACCGGTGAGATCACTTTTCTTAACCGTGCCATATCCGATAGCGACAACTTCATCTAGTCCGAAGACTTCCTCCTCCATAGTCAGGGTTATGAAATTTTCATCCTGCACGGGGACCTCAACTGTCTTAAACCCGATAAAAGAAAAAACCAATACTGCATGTTCATCTGCAGAAATCGTGAATTTCCCTTCAATATCAGTAATTGTTCCATTAGAGCTTCCCATTTCAATCACCGTTACACCCGGCAAAGGAAGTCCCTCCTCATCTTTAACCACGCCGCTTATAGCGGACTGAGCAAAAGCTGCAAAGTTAACCGCACATACAAGAACGGTTACCATTAAAAATTTAAATAACACTTTTCGTTTTATCATAGCAATTTAAGTTTAGATATACGTTTCAGACAACATAAATACTAATGCAGCCACCCCAATCATGGTCAGTGCCAAAATCAAGACTTCTGCCCAGTATCTCTTTTTTACTTTCTCCCTATTCATACAAAGCTTATATTGGTTTTTTCATTTATTGACATTACAAATCTAATTTTCACAAACCAACCAATTGGTCATGAATCAACCAAATACTAGCACAGTAAGGCTTTGTTGTTTTTGTGCTATTTGTTGTCTGTTTTGTGTCATTCCCATCTGATATTTGCCAGTAACCTATAAATCCTTATGCCTGGAAACTTATTTAGATTGCAATTTCGCACCAAAACTAAAGGGGCATCAAGATCATTTTTGACACTTTTTCACACCTTCGCCATTAGCTCATAATGTTCACAGATTAATTCAATTTTTTAATACCTTTCTAATCTTATGCATTATGAATTCGGGGTTACGAAAACATTTCATACAAATCGTGTTACGTTGCACAACCATTGCGAATCAGCCCGTCACATTTTATGTGAATAAAAATTCAGGGGATCATGCCAACAGCGGGTCATCAACATCTCCCACCTGAAAGGGCGATTTAAGAGCCCCGTGACATAGCTGCTGAAGGGCTTTTTGAATTAATCCACATTATTTTGGGCTCACCGAAAAGTCCGAACGACGAACTTTAAGTGTTCCCCAATCGAAGGAGTATTGAAATGCGTCAAAATTTGATCGGTGAAGTAATTTTTGTTCTTCTGATCAGCAGTTTTCTTAAAAACAGGTGCAAAAGATTTGTGCTTGCTGTGAAATAAGCTTACCCCCATGTACTTGATATTGGATGGTTGGTAGAACCTGTATTTTTCAGCGCACCTTCAGATAGCAATGGAATAGCAAAGAAATAGAATCCCTGAATCTAATTCTCTTTGGAAGAATACTCTCTGGGAGAAACCCCAAAAAACTCTTTAAAACTTCGAGTGAAATACGACCGATGCGAAAAACCTACCATATACATTACATCGGCAACATTCAACTCCTTGTTTTTCAACAACTGAGCGGCCCTTTTCAAACGGGTATTGCGGATAAACTCTGTCGCCGTTAGTCCGGTAAGGCCTTTTATTTTCCGGTATAAGTTGGTATGACTAAGTCCCACCGATTGACTTAATCGTTTGACGTTTAAATCAGTATTATCAATATCCTCCTCAATGGTTTTAACCAGTTTTTCCAAAAAATCACGATCCACGGATCCCACATTAATCTCTGAAGGTTCCAACGCTTTGTTTGTCATAAATGCTTCTCTCAGTATGATTCGTTGCTCAATTAATTTCTTAACCCGCAACAAAAGAAAGTCAAGATGAAACGGTTTTTCGATATAATCATCAGCTCCCTGAGATATTCCGTCCATTTTATTCTTCATCCCTGTTTTGGCGGTTAACAAAACAATCGGAATATGAGAAGTCCTTATATCTTCCTTCAATTTTTCACACATATCAATACCATCCATTTCAGGCATCATCACGTCAGAAATAACCATGTCAGGCAACTTTTTCATCGCAAGCGCAAGCCCCTCCTTCCCGTTATCAGCTAGAGAAACATCATATTCAACCCCTAAAGCGTCGGCAATAAAAGCCTGCATATCCGGATCATCCTCTACCACCAGTATCGTGGCTTTTTTCTCCGCCTCTTTCTTACTCTCATTTGATTCCTTACGAACCTGATTACTCCGAATGAATGGCTCTGTCACCAGGGTAGATTGATCATATACGATACCTGAGTCCGGCAAAAGTGTCTTATCGTAAGGCAATAAAACAAAAAAGGCGGTCCCTTCGTTTTCTTTCGTTGTAAAATAGACCTTGCCATTGTGTTCCTCTGCAAAAGCTTTTACCAGCGAAAGGCCAATTCCTGTGCCCTGCTGAACATTCTCATCATTAATTCTAACATTTACAAATCGTTCAAAAATCCGGTTCTGGTATTCAGCGGGTATTCCAACGCCTGTATCAGAAACTTTAAGTTCCACATACTCCCCATTCAGTGTTAAATCAACTTCTACATCTCCTCCCGGAGGGGTAAATTTTAGGGCATTAGACAATAAGTTAAAGAGTATTTTTTCGACTTTTTCAAGATCAAACCACATTTCCAAGGACTCGTGATTACTATTAAAGCGGAGATTGATATTCTTTTTTTCCGCCATGGATTCAAAATCCACCATAACTCTATTGACAACCATCAATATATCGCTGTTCTGAATCTTTAATTTATCAGATCCGGACTCGATTTTCCTGAGATCAAGAACCTGGTTTACCATTTTTAAAAGGCGATCTGAGTTCTTTTTTATGGTATTCAGAATTTTTAACTTCCCGGGATCTTTTTCCTTATTTATCAGTTGCCCCAGTGGACTCAGAATCAAGGTCAGAGGGGTTCTTAATTCATGTGAGATATTCGTAAAAAAGCGAATTTTTATATTATACAACTCATCGCTTTTTTCTCTCTCCATTCGTTCATATTGAATTTCGTTTCTATATTTCATTCTAGCTATCAACATCCTGCGAGAAATAAACAGAAGTGAAGCAAGCATGACAACATAAAGAACCAACGCGGCCGGAGAAGCCCATATAGGCGGCAATACTTTTATTTGGACAACTCTGCTATCCGTATTAAACACACCATATTCATTGGTTGCTTTCACCTTAAACTGATAGGTTCCCGGTTTCACGCGGGTATAAGACGCATAGTTTTTATCGCCATCGACAGTCTGCCACTCGTCTTCGTAACCATCAAGAATATAGGAGAAACTTACAGATTCGTGATCGTCAAAACCAAGTGTTGAAAACTCAATGCTAAAAGTATTGTCTTCATAATCCAGCTCAATTTGTTCTGCCTCGTCAATATTCTTATTTACTATTTCTTCCTTCCCTTCTTTCCTTTTTAAACTTACAGACTGCCCGGAAATTCTGAAATCGGTAAAAAACACCCTTGCAGGCCTGGAGTTCACTTCAATCAACTGAGGATCAAAATTCACAAATCCTTCAAAACCTCCAAAAAAGACGCGCCCCGAGGCATGCTTATATACACCTCCGCTAAAGGTTTGAATATTCGTTTCGCGAGATGAAAATTTCAGGAACTTGTCTGTTCCGGGATCAAACTTGCATATTAGGCCGGGAGTACTAAACCAATACTCACCATTATCAAAAACGAAACCGGTAATATTTTCTTTCAAATTAACAACAACTGAAAATTCGTCAACATCAGCATTGTAACGGTAAATATCACCTCCAGCCAAAGCCAGGAAGTCATCTCCACTCAAGGGATCTACCTGCCCCACAAAATCAATAGTCAAATCAAGCTCCTTGTCTTGAATAGTAAACCTCTTAAACACCCCCTTAACCGGATCAAAGCGGTTCACCCCCTTGGTAGTAGCCAGTAACAGCCTTCCAATAGAATCGGTTTTTATATCAATGATAATATCGGAGGATAAAGAGAGGGGATTGTCAGGCTCATTTCTAAAATTAACAAACTGAAGATCGGGAAAATCATCATCAATTATTTTATACAATCCCTGTCTATATCCACTTAACCACATGTCTCCCGCAGCATCCTGCTCCAGAGCATATATGTAATTGGTTTTTAGTCCATTATTCGACTTTTTCTCAACACTATATTCGTAAAATCGCTTATTATTCAGATCATAAACATTAATCCCCCCACTTGTGGCAAACCAAACCTTCCCATTTTGATCGGCATGAACTGCTTTTACTTTACTGTGCAAAACCTTCGGTGGTTGAAAGTACTGATAACCATCACCTGAAGTATCATAAAAAATTATGCCTTCCATACTAGCCATCCATAAATCCCCAAATTCATCGAAAGCAAAATCATTAATAATAATCCCTTTTCGCATCGTTTGAGAACCTGACTTTACTTTATTCCAGATAAAAGGCCATTTGGGAATGTAAGTTTTATCAAGTCCATTATCAGTTCCCAGCCACACATACCCATTTTTATCCTTCAGAATGGCATTCACCGTATTATTACTGATAGAGTAGGTGTTTTGATAATCGTAGAGATAGGCCTCAAAGGAATTCTCTTTGAAGTCAAAAATATTAAGTCCATAATCGGTACCCAGCCAAACAACCCCTTCCTCGACTAACTCGACAGATTTAACAACATCATTGCTAATCGAATTGGATTGTTTTCGATGGTTGTAATGTTCGAAGTCTCCTGTTTTTCGGTTTAACAAACATAAACCCGTCTCTGTTCCTATCCATAATAGGGAATCATTTTCCGGGGAGAATGGATGGATCGCAAGTATTAGGTTATTACCTTCACTGTTCTCTTCCCGTAAGCGGAAGCGGCTAAATTTATTGGAAGATCGGTCATAACAATTGAGTTGATCATAGGTACCAATCCATAAATTTCCATCCGAATCCTCATACAAAGAACGAATCACATTATTACTCAACCCTGTGTCAACTCCAGGTTGATGCATTATCGCATTGACCTGCCGACTTTTGAAATCAATAAAACGCAATCCGTTATTGGTTCCTATAACCATTTCTCCCCACCTGGATTTTAGAAGTGTACGACAATGCTCGTTAACAATCAGAGCATCTTGAACCAAAAATGTGTTCTCTAAATCCGGGTCAAAGACAAAAAGTCCATTCATGGAACCAACCCATATCTCCCTGTCCTTACCTTCTGCAAAGGCCAGTACATGACCAAAATCCAATAATTCACCACCCTCAGTATAAGCCTCTATGCGTTTCGCATTATAACCATCGTACCTTATTACTCCATCTGCTAAACCAACCCAAAGAAACCCTTTACTATCCTCTAATAAACAATTTATTTTTTTCCCTTGATAAGAAGAAGGCAAATCAACATGTTCAAACTGATACTGCCCATTAGTAATATGAGTTGAGAAAAGTCCCGATAAAATCAAAAGAAATAAAAACCAACACTTCATCCACTAACTTTTTTAGAATGCCCGCCACGTTTTACTCTTAGAGAATAAAATATATACCTCTCTTATATAGTCTGCAAAAGATCAGGTTAAGTTGCTAAATTAGTTTTTTTAACATTCATTTCATAGCTATGATTAATATTCTAAATTGATCCCTGAAAAGCTCCGGTTTTCAGGCGTGACTATATAACGATAAGTATAAGAATAGTAGCCGATTGCATTGCGATTTCCTATCTAGTTACACAAAAGTTGAAGCGGGTTACAACCCCCGAATTCGCTACTATCTCGGCTATTATTTTTATACATTATTAGCTTTAGTAATTATTTCAACCAGTTCTCAAAATTGTCTTTATTTATCACTTCGAAAGATGAATTAGGATAAGTATTTTTCCATTGTGTTGGGATTTTCACTTTTGATTCTTTCCATTTAAATTCATATCCAAATAGTGAACCATCTCGCTCTTCAACCCAGTCAATCTCTTGTTGTTCATAAGTTCTCCAGAAATAGTTATTGGATGAAAGTCTTTTGTATTCCTGATATTTTAACCTTTCACTTATCATGTAATTTTCCCAAAGGGCACCGATATCATTTCGCGATTCAATAGAATTAAAATTTGCGATTATTGCATTTCGTATTCCATTATCTAAAAAATACCAACGTGAGTTTTTTGTTATTTCTTTTCTTAAATTCCTACTAAAACCTTCTACCTTATGAAGAATGAAAACTTTGCTTAATAAATCTAAATACTTTTCAACCGTATTCTTACTTATACCTAATTGATTTCCTAATTCCTGAAGAGATACTTCTCTACCTATTTGGAATGCTATCAGACGTAAAAGATTAAATATTTTTTGTGAATTCTTGATGTTTTCATATACAAGAATATCTTTTAGAAGATATGAACTTACCATTTCATTTAGATAATCAATTTTATCCTCTCTATCTGGCAAGTGTAACAATTCAGGATAATTTCCAAAAATCATTCTTTCACGTACCTTATCAATTTTGGAAATACTATTTTCAATCTGATTATATTCATTCTCAGATAAGGCAAATAAATTGAATGTATACTTCCTACCTGTCAATGGTTCTCCTGCATCCTTATGGATATCAAATGAAGATGAGCCTGAAATAATAATCTTTAATCCTTCGATCTCATCAATCATCAATTTTAATTTCAACCCAATTTCTGGTATTTTCTGCGCTTCGTCAATATAGAGAACTTTGTATGAACCTAAAATCTGTCTGTAATTCTCAACACTCCTAATGGAAAGCTTGTCATGAACATTAATATCCTCTCCATTCATTGTTAGAACAGGCTCATTAACTTTATCAAGAATTTCTTTAACAAGTACAGTTTTTCCAACCCTGCGCGCACCACATACAATTACAACCTTATTCGGCTGTAATTTCTTTATAATGTTCTCTGACAATTCCCTGACTAAATAATTCATAATTACGTCATTTGCATGACGCAATTTACACTAATTTCATTAAAACACCAAATTTACACTGCGCTCCGATTATTAAAGCTAACACAATCCTAAAGTCGAAGTAGTGAGGTCATCACCCCCTATATGCCAGAAAGATGAGAAAGGGGAAAATGCGAACTATAAAGAATATCCTACAAGCAAACAGTTTAAAATAATGAAGCATAGAATACTCAATCATTTCAAACCGCTTACCAACGGCCAAGAAAAAGTCAAGATTTGTAGCTGCCGTACAAAGAAGAATAACCATATCATTACATCTGCTTCGAAATTATACTATAATACAGTAACTCCCATGCTTTTCTCTACTATGACATCATTAATGGTCTCAGAGTTTTTTTGAGTTCCTTTAGTGGTTATTGACTTATTTACTGATTCAGAAAATGGGATACATCTTTCCACAAAAGCGTCCTATTTTGTTTACTTAATCGACTGACTTTTATATATTTACAAAATAAACTGGATTTCACACATTGGTTTAAACTGGATATAAAACAACACAATAAACTGGAATACGCACAGCGCATTAGACTGAATTTCACACAGAAATTAAAGATCAAAGATTATGGCAACACCCTCGGAAAAGCTGGCTCAGGCTTTAGAAATTTTGCAACAACTGCAGAATGAAAAAGGTATTGCTGTAGTCCGTGCCAATGAGCTTACACGCACGATTAAAGAAAGACTTGTTGCCAACGGGTTTTTAAAGGAGGTTGGGGAGTGTAATCGAAACGCTGTCTGATTTCTGGTGCTTGGTGCACCCCAAATGGCTGTCAAGCTCTCCTTCGAGCATCTTTTCAATGCCGCGCTGCTGAATCTGTTTCAGAAAGTCATTGAGTTCTTCTCCTGACTTGAACTGCTTCAGAAAGTCGTCATTTAATAAATCTTCTCTTTTCATTGCTGCGTAAAATTTAGAGTTAATCAAAAAAATACCGGGGCTTGCAATCCCCGGTATTTTCATTTACACAGTTTATGAGATCGTGCTTTATATTTAAACAGCCTCCTTTTATTCGAAATACCTAGCGCAACTTCAATAAGCTTTTGCCAGACTTAAAAAAATATCGTTATTCCCAAGTTTGCCTTAAATTACTGGAGTTTCCTTAAAAATCATCATATAATAAATCAAACATCAGTCCTATCAGGGCATCTAAGATATTTTGAAGTGAAAACTAAAAAAATAAAGATTCCTTAAAAAAATTGCGCCCAATTTGCGAACTTGGCAGTTGACCAAAACTTCAAGACGCTTATGGACGCAAATTCTTTATTAATGAACCGGTTCAAGATGCAATGTAA
>SWCA01005194.1_pt1 | contig 58160 bp, 42 predicted proteins | sample 4692961 | NCBI WGS metagenome assembly SWCA01 (sample SAMN10267275, study PRJNA491770) | bioreactor metagenome | isolation source: DHS bioreactor inoculated with | place: Japan: off Shimokita Peninsula | reverse complement strand
CCCCCCAAGAATTCCGAAAACACAAGCTGCAAAATCGGCACTTACCATTATTTATGAATTTCACCAGTACAGGATCGCGAATTAGGTATTTTTTACGTAATAATATCCATCGTTTTCTGGCGGTTATCAGATAATATGGGGGTACAACGATGGAATTCAGACACTGTCCGGACTAACGCGAACACGGCGGCTCGCCGAAGTTTGATCCGGCGCATGTGACAACAACCAGAGCAGCAACGCAGAGCAATGAATACATTCAAGAGTCGCATGAAATGAAAGCAAAGATCCTGTTTATCGACGATCACAGAAATATACTGGACAGTCTGCGCCTAAGCTTACGCTCCATGCGAAACGAATGGGACATGAGCTTCGCGGCCAGCGGTGCCGAAGGACTGGACATTTTCGAGACGTTCTTGCCTGACGTGGTTGTCACAGACATGCGCATGCCAAACATGGACGGAACCCACGTCCTCAGGAAAATACAGAAACGCAAACCCGATGTCGGCAAGATCATCCTCTCGGGGTACTCGGACAAAGAAACCGTCATCAAGAACATCCAGTTGGCAAATGAATACTTGAGCAAGCCATGCAAGACCCAGGACCTCATCGAGGCGATCCGCAACACGCTGCGTACCAACGACATCATCCTGAACCCGGAAATCAAAAGCGTCATTGCGGAAATTGAGACAATCCCAGCGAGCATGGTCGTATACGAGCAACTCATCGCAGAACTGGAAAACCAGAACACCACCTCTCGGGCCATCAGCGAGATCATCGCCCAGGACGTCGCACTGACCGCAAACATCGTCCGCATCATCAACTGCACATTCTTTAACTTCCCCAAACAGGTCAGGGACATCGACCACGCTGTACAATTGCTCGGCCCTCAGACCCTGCTCAACATCGTCAAATCGTCGCAAATCTTTGAAAAATTCAAGGAGTTTGACGAATCCGAAATTTCCCTCAAGATGCTCTGGGAGCACAGCCTGCGCGTGGCGAGTCTCAGCAAACTCATAGCGGCCAGTTCCGACCTGACCGAGACGAATTGCAGCGACTGTGTCGTCGCCTCCATGTTCCACGACATAGGGAAGTTTATCTTTGCCTCGAAGATGAAACATCAATTTTCAAAAGCCATTGCCATGGTCCGAGAGGAAAAGTGCAGCCTCGACGTCGCCGAAAAATGCATCCTGGGCTCCTCCCATGCCGAAGTCGGCGCCTACCTTCTGGCCCGCTGGGGCTTCAGCCATGATCAGGTCAGCATTCTGCGCTCCCATCATGACGAGAGTGTCATGGATTCCCAGGCCGTCACCCCTCAGATGGTCCTCTTCGTCGCGGACTGCCTGGACCACGATCTCGTTCATATCAAAGATCGCTTCAAACGGCACACTCTTGATTTCCTCGAAAACTTCTCCGAGCGTCATCGACAGTTGATCAATGAGTGGCGCATATTGTGCCAGAAAAATATCCAAGGAGTACTGCAATGAACAAACGAGTCCTGCTTGTTGACGATGAAAAGCGACTTCTTGAATCCTTCTCAAAATGCTACAAGGATGAATTCGAAATATCCATCGCTTCAAATCCAATAAAAGCATTGACCAAACTGCGACTCGATAAGCCATATGCTGTCATTCTTTCCGACATGCGCATGAACGAAATGGATGGAATTGAATTTCTCAAATTTGCTAAAAGAATAACGCCTGAATCAATACGTATACTGATTACAGGTCATGCAGATTTGAAAACGTCACTATACGCATTCAACAACGATATCATATATAGACTTGTACAAAAACCTTGCAACAAAATCGACTTGCTGGACAGCATAAATGACGCTTGCAAGATTTATAATGCATCTGTGAACGAAAAAGACATATTAAACATTGTATCTATGATAGAAAACAAAACATATAAAAAGATGAGAGACAATGTTGATCTTATCAAAATAGTTGAAACTATCAACTCGCGACACAAAGAAAAAATCGAAAGCAAGCGTCTAAATATAAAAACAGAATTCAATGACCTCAAGCATGGCGTGATTTTTGATTTTTTTCTGCTGTGCGACTCAATTCTTTTTACCATCGTCATCGACACCGCCATACGTGAAGCAATCGAGAACGCAAAAAAATATTCACAGATCAAGCTGAGCTTCACGATGGACAAGGAAATAGACATCGAAATCACAGGCGAGTTCCAGACGAGCGATATTGAGGACCAGGTCATGTGCGAGGGCAGCGCTCTGGAAAACCTGAGGATGACAAGCTGGCTGTCATCGCACTCAATACGCCTCATCCTTGGCGAACTGGGCGGAAAAGTCTACGAACACAGGACTTACGAGCATCTCACCTGCGCAATCACTTCCGTCAACATAAAACTCCCGATTCTTTAAGGACGCTCCGTACTCACCGGCAAAAGATACTGTACGATGGAAAAACCACCGGATCATGCTGCTTTGCGCGTCCTGCTCGTAGATGACGAGGACAAGGCGCTCAAGGCCCTTAAATTCAACCTGCGCGACTCGTTCTCCATCTCGGCCACAACGGATCCAGGTGAAGCCCTGGACATAATCCGCAACGGTAACAGCTTCGCCGTCGTCGTCTCTGACTTCAAGATGCCTGGCATGGATGGCATCACTTTTCTCTCACAGGTCAGGAATCTCGCACCGGCCACGGTGCGCATCCTGCTCACAGGCGAGGCCAACGCGGAGATGGCCGGCAGAGCCGTCAACCAGGGGCAGATATTCCGATTCCTGCAAAAGCCCTGCGCCCTCAAAGATCTCAGAGGAGCCATCGAGGCAGGCGGACAGCTGTACGGCAAAAATGCAGCCGAACGCGAAGTGTTGCAAAGTACCCTGCGCGGCACGATCCGTGTTCTGTCCGAGGCTCTGGGCCTGGCAAACCCACAGGCCTTCGAACGGACCCAGAGGATCCGCAAGATCGTCGTGCCCATGGCCAAGCTGCTGCGTGTTGCAGCACCGCTGGAACTGGACCTGGCGACCATGCTCTCCCATTTGGGCTGCCTTGGCCTTCGCAGTGAGATCATCGAAAAGATCAACAAGGGAAAAGATCTGACACCGGGAGAGACCGCCCTCTTTCATGACCATCCACGCATCGGGGCCATGCTCATCGAAAGAATTCCCCGGCTTGAAACCGTGGCGCAGATCATCGGCATGCAGCACGCGCCGCATTCCGTCACGATGACGCCCGAGGCGAGAATTCTGAACATCGCCCTTGAATATGACAGGCACAGATGCAAGGGCCTCATTCCCGGTGAAATTTTCAGGACACTCTACGCGACCGCCCCCCCACATCCTCCTGAATTCGTGGACGCCCTCAAGAACGCTGTCTATTCTGGACCGGAGTACAGCCGCAAATCCATGTCCATACGTCAATTGAAGCCATCCATGATCCTGGACAGACACGTCGAGACCATGGATGGACTGCTCCTCCTGGCCAAGGGAGCGGAATTGAGCGAGTCGACCGTCTTAAGGCTTATTGAGATCGCAAAAAACCAGTCCGTCGTCGAACCGGTTCATGTTCTCGCGCTACGAGAATAATCCGGAGGCAGGGGGCTTGCGATTGCTCAAGTACGTTTTGTTTCAACGCAGACAATAAGAGATTTTGCTGTCAATTGGCGCCATCGCCCTGAAGAATGAGATGGCACTGAAACATTTATCCGCAGCAACCCCGATCGACACCATCGACCGAATGCAACAATCCCCCAGGCAAGACTTGTTTCAAAGCGGAATCCTGGAAGGTTAACCCCAATGACCTGTACAACCCTTTTTGTTGATGACGACCAGGCCGTCCTGGATTCCATACGAATGAACCTTCATTCAAAATTTTCCATCGCCACGGCGACGGATCCGCGCGAGATCATTCCGGCCATGGAGGCCGGCACTCGATACGCCGTTATCGTGTCCGACTTCAAGATGCCAGGCATGGATGGCATCACCTTTCTCTCGCGCGTCAAGGACCTCGACCCGGACACCACGAGAATCATGCTCACGGGACACGCCGACGTCACAGCCGCCAGCAAGGCCGTCAACGAAGGAAATCTCTTCCGCTTTCTGGTCAAACCGTGCTCCCTGCAGGACATCGCCAACTCCGTGCATGACGGACTCGAACACCACAGGCTCGTAGCATCCGAGCGCGAACTGCGGCAACGCCTGGAGATGATTATCCGCGGCACCGACTCCGGTACATGGGACATGAGCGTCAAAAACGGGGAGGTAATGGTCAACGAAACCTGGATGGGCCTGCTCGGCCACAGTGACCCTCAGCCAACGCGGCTCAGGATCAATGACGCGCAACGTCTGATCAACCCCGAGGATCGCCGAGTCTTTTCAAACGCACTGCGAAGACATTTCCATGGACTGACATCGCACTTCACCTGCGACGTCCGCTTGCGGCACCAGAACGGCGCTTGGCGCTGGATGCGTCTCTGCGGCAAAATCACCGACCGCGACAGGATGAAAAGACCGCTTCGCATGTCAGGCATCATGACAGACCAACATGACGAAAGGATGACCAGACAGGCGTTGGCCGACCAGGTGTCTTTTCTGGATGAAATGATAGATGCGTTCCCGTACCCGATCTTCATCAAATCCGCGGACGCCAGGTTCGTGTCGGTCAACTGTGCCTACGAGCGTTTTTTCGGAATGCGACGAGCAAAAATCGTCGGCAAGACGGGCGCGGAACTGGGCCACTTCCCAAAAGCGGACAATGTCGACTTCGAGGCCGAAGAAAAACGGCTTGTCAAAGAGTTTGACAGATCGCATCGCGAGGTGACCTTCAGCATGCCCGACGGACAGACCCGCCAATGCCTGCACTGGAACCATGCTTTTCGCCGCGAGGGAACCGGAGTGCGAGGTCTCGTCGGGACCATTGTCGACATCACCGAGCAGAAACGGATCGAACTCGAGTTGGCTGAAAAAAACAGGAAACTGGCCGTCAGTGAGGCCAAGCTCAAGCAACTGAGCCTGACCGACGAACTGACGAGTCTGGGCAACAGGCGCTACTTCATGCTCCGAATACGCGAAGCGCTGTCACTGTCCATGCGTCACGACCAGCCGCTTAGCCTCATGATGGCCGACATGGACCACTTCAAATTCGTCAACGACGTCTACGGCCACAACGCGGGTGACGTGGTGCTGCAAGGCTTCGCCAAAATCCTGCGTTCCTTCTGCCGCAAGGAGGACATGCCTTGTCGCACCGGCGGGGAGGAGTTCATGGTCATTCTGCCCATGACAGGCGTCAAGGACGCCGAACTGCTGGGAGACCGCATCTGCCAGGCCATGCGGGAAAACGATTTTCTTGGAAATGGAGCGCCGGTCACCGTCAGCGTTGGAGTCACGCAATACGAGCAGAACGAATCCTATCAATCGCTTCTGGAGCGTGTCGACAAGGCTCTCTATCGCGCCAAACGGCTGGGACGGGACCGTGTCTGCACCTGACGCGATTCATCAAGGCAGCTCTACCAGCAGGGGCCGGTGTAGTTCCCGGATCACGCAACATCTCGCGCATCGACGTTTTCGGATGCGCCAGATCATTTCGAGACAATAGCGGCCGGCCCCTCGCCTGTACGCACCGTAAAACCATAACGACCCCGCAGATGAGAGTCTTCCTTGAACCATAAAAAACTGCTCGAACTCATCCTGAGCCCGCAATTGAGGCGTAAAGTGCATGCCGCCGCTGTCGTGGCGCTCATTGTGACGACCATCTGCGCAATCCTGTGGCGCATCCTGGTCACTGAAGAAGAAAGAAGAACTCTCGCCCAGAACAACTTTGTCCACGATACGCATTTTGCTGCCAGCACGGTCAGCTCCAACTTGTTCGAAAGCCAGCATAAACTGGCCATTCTGGCTCTTGGCAGTCAAATCCGCGACTACCTTGGCGAGAGTCCCGCGACAGTCGCGGCGTCTGGCATGGGTAGGACAGGCTCCGAGGTAAAAACGCTCTTTTCGAATGTCCTGGATGCTGGCGGCGATGCCAAAAAAAGGGTCATTGACGCCTTGGCATTGAAAGACCGGGACGGCAACATGGTCGTACAGAAAAATACGCGCCAGGAGAAAGAGCGTGACGCATTTCAATCCGCCGCATGGACGACTCCAGGCTGTCCCTGTGAAGAACGGCCAAAAACAATCTTCCTGATCGACGACAAACCTGCAGCGCCTTTTTTTGTCATTTCGCAACCTGTTGAAAGGAACAGACAAAGAATCGGAACCCTCTTGGCGAGGGTTCCGATTCAAAACATCCAGTCCGAACTTTCGAGCGTGGAAAACACTTCCAGGCAGCGCTTTCACGTCATCGTTGACAAAGAAAAAGTCGTTTCATGCACGTGCGGCACCATTACCCCTCTTTCGGAGGCACTGAAAAGTGTCCACCATACCCCCACCGTCATCCCAACGCCGCGATCCCTTGGCGCCATCCCTGCCGACTGGCCGGAAAAAAGCCTGGCCATGAAGATAGATCTCCCCGACTCCCCATTTTCACTACTTTCACTGGCGCCAATACCTCAATCTCTTCGCGTTGCGGAGCTTTTTTCCGCCGTGGCCGTGGCGTCCATCGGCACCATGCTCCTCGGAGCCTTCGCCCTCCTGGCGCGCGGCAAGACTGAGCGCATGCTGCTCAAAGTGCGCCTGGATGAACAGCGACAGGCGTCGGAAAAGATCCACAAGCACGTTGATGATTTCAATGTTCTCTTCAATTCACTCCCAGGACTCGCGTGGCGCAAAGATAACGAAGGCCGGTATATCATGGCGAACTCAGCCTCCTGCCAATTTTTCGGTCTTTCGCACGACGAACTCATGGGCAAAACCGCCTGGGATCTCTTTCCTGCAGAAATGGCCGAATTTCTAGATGAAGCTGAGCGTCCCCTCTTTGAGGGGGAACGCAGGGCCGTGGAGACGGAAATGCAACTCGGCGAGGGTGATGAGAGTAGATTTTTTGCCAGACGCATGGTGTCGGTCATGGGTCTTGATGGATGTGTCGAAGGAATCATCGGCCTGACCATGGAAACCACCCAGGCCAAGCTCGCCGAAGAATTGGCCATGAAAACGGCCGCGTTTCAGACGGCCATCCTTGAACTCGCCATCAACTTCTTCAACAAGGACATAGACGATCTCGACCATGGCATCGAGGATGCATTGGGCCTTGTCGCCAGCTACTGCGAGATGGATCGAGCCTCCCTTTTTCTTTACGACTATTGCATGGAAACCATATCGGTCGCTCAAGAATGGCGCACCTCAGGCATTCCCTCGATGAAGAACAGGCTGCAGAGCACTCCCACCAGCCTGGTCCCAGGGCTCGTCGAAGCGCATCGCGCCCGTAAAAATTTCAGCATTCCCAGCGTCGAAGCCCTGCCCCAAAGCGCTCCACTGCGGAGAATCTTCGGGAGGCTTGGGACCAAATCGCTCATCGCAGTACCTCTTTACAATGGCATGGCCTGCTACGGGTTCGTAGGCTTGGCGTCCATCAGTCGGGAAAAGGCCTGGACCGATAATGAACTCAAACTGCTTGTGGTCTTCGCCGAACTACTGACCAACGCGAGGGTCAGAAAATTGCATGAACAAAGACTCATAGCGGCCCGGAATGTAGCTCAGGAAGCATACGACGTCATGGAAGAACGCATCGAACAGCGGACGCTTGAGTTGGCAAGGGCCAACCATAATCTCAACGAGGAAATCGGGGCGAGGACCCAGATCATCCAGGAACTGGAAACTCTCCGAAACTCGATCTCCGGCATTCTTATCGCTGTGGACGAACACGACAGGGTCACGGTCTGGAACGAAGCTGCGCAAAAAGCCTTCGAAATCCACAGTCGAAATGCCCTCGGAGAAAGATTTCAAGGCCTTGCTTTGACCTGGGATTGGGAAATCGTTCGCGCTAACGTGGCGCAATGTATCTTGAACATGAGTCCCGTACGCGCCACAAACGTCGGGTACACCACCCCTGACGGTCAGAATGCGGTACTCACGCTTGCGCTCAGTCCCCTTCTTGACGATCAGCAAAGCCTGACTGGCTATCTCATTCTGGGAGAGGATATCACTGACCTGAGAACCATGGAGGCCCATCTCGCCCAAGCGGCGAAAATGGAGGCCATTGGCCAAATGGCAGCGGGGATCGCTCATGAAATCAATACTCCTACGCAATATGTCAGTGACTCGGCGACTTTTCTGCGCGAGGCGTTCAACGAACTTTCAATCCTTCTCAACACGGTCGAGAAATTATGCGCAACACCGTCCCAAGGCTCCTTAGAGACGCTTCATAGAATATTGCAAGACAATGACATCCAATTCATCCAACAAGAACTTCCTGCCACGTTCAAAAGAATTGAAACTGGAATAGACAAGATATCATCCATCGTTAAAGCCATGAACAAATTTTCTTATTATCGCGCCGAAGAAAAAAGGATGTGCGACATCAATGAACTACTTCAAAACGCTTTGACCATCTCACAGAGTGAATGGAAATATGTAGCAAAAGTGAAACAGGATCTGGATCACGATATGGATCTTGTTATGTGCAGTCCTGGAGAAATCAGCCAATGTTTTTTGAATATAATTGTAAATGCGGCGCACTCCATCGAGGAGAAGGTAAAGGATACGCCGAAAATAGGAACAATCGCCATCACCACTCGAAAATCGTTCAATTGCATTCAGATTCGGATCGAGGACACAGGAACGGGGATACCAGAACATCTTCAGGAAAAAGTATTCAACCTTTTCTACACAACAAAAACTATCGGCAAGGGAACAGGCCAGGGACTCGCCATAGTCTACGACACCATCGTGAACAAGCATGACGGAAAAATCACCCTGGAATCAAAAGAGGGGGAAGGGTCAGCCTTCGTCATCGAAATTCCCAATAAATTTTAGTTACATGGGAACTGAGGACGAACAGGAGAAGCGCTTTGAAAAAAATCCTTTTCGTGGACGACGTAAAAAATGTCCTGAACAGCCTGCGCCTCAGTCTGCGCGCCATGAGCGACGAGTGGGACATGGTTTTCGCCTTGGGAGGAAAGAAGGCGCTGGACCTCCTGCGGCAGTCGCGATTCGACCTGCTCGTCACCGACATGCGCATGCCGGGCATTGATGGGGCCCGTTTGCTCACAGTGGCGCATCACGAATACCCCTCGATGAGAAGAATTGTTCTCTCAGGCTACGCCGAGCAGGATTGTGTGTTGAAAAACATTTCCCTGACGCACCACTACTTGAGCAAGCCCTGTCCTACGGAGAAGTTGGTAGCGACGATCCAAAATGCGCTGATCCCGGACGACTCTTTTGAGAACGAAAGAATGAAAGAGATCATATCCAACCTGCAGAGTTTGCCTGCACTCCCGAATGCGTACAGGGATCTTACAACTTCTCTTCAAGACAACAATACATCCTTGGAAAATGTCTGCCATATACTACGAAAAGACATGGCACTCACCGCTACGGTGCTGCGGGTAACAAACTGCGCTTTTTTCGGACTTGGAAATAACATCACAAGCCTGGATCAGGCAGTAAACATTCTTGGCGCACAGACATTGCGCACTCTTGTATTATCAACACATCTTTTCTCTTCTTTTGATCACAATATTCTACCTGTTTTTTGCGTATCAAAGCTTTGGCAGCACTGCCTCAGAGTTTCCGGATTTGCCCGACTTATCGCCACTAAAGAAAATCTTCCAGCAAAAAACCGAGACGACTGCGCCATGGCAGGAATGCTTCATGATATTGGCAAGATAGTACTCTCCTTCATTATGCCTAAAGAATTCAAAAAAATTATGGACACGGTCCACAACGAGAACTGCGCGGTTTATGAAGCTGAAAGAAAAATTCTAAAAGTCACTCACGCCGAGGTAGGCGCCTATCTCATGAAATTATGGGGATTTAATGATTCGCAAATAAATTATGTTAAATTTCATCACATAAATATGTGTACAGAAAAAGAGCATGATTTAGTTCAAAAAATTATTTATTCTGCCAACATGATAGATCACGAAATTTCGCAAACGAAAAAATTATTAAAAATAAAAAATCAAGAAGACAAACATACTAAGTTCAGTAAAATTTATGAATTATGGAAATCAGAATGTCGAGATAATGTAACACGCATAAATTTGCATGAAACAATTCCATTTATAGATAGATAAAAAAATTTTATGGCGTCACTGCTAAATATCTGCAATCTTTTCAACGGAGTTTGCCATGCCTTTTCAGACAACTCAGAGAATGGATTCCAAACACAAGACAGGTTTTGCGTGACAGCCATAGATGACCTGCATCCTCACGCTGAGCACACGTTCTCACGAGACATCCAGGTTCTTTCTCTTCTTTTGTAGCAACATCGGAAACAACATACGCTTTTCCTGCGATTTGTAACTTTGGCGTCATCCTCAGCGCTCTTTTGGGAAATAAAGAATTGCGAGTTCCGCAAAAAAAGTTTTCGCGCACACCTTCAAACATAGTTCGTATAAAACACCACTACTCGCGAATATTTTACGCATTAATACCGAACTTTAAGCCATATACCATCGCAAAATATTGAGGCATGGTTACTCGATAGTACGTAAATATTGACTGAATAATATTTTCCAGCAGGAGATAAATCAATGAACTCCCTCTTGGACTCAATGCACTACCCCTTGTTCCTACTGCGTTCAAGAGATTCAGTCTCATATCGGCGCTCCATGCCGGTTGCGCCTGAACAGACTCTTCAGAACCAGCGTCAGTCTTCGCCATCACATCTCTGCCCCGCCCTCCTGCATTCGTCACGATCCAATTTGATCCAGTCAAAACCAGACAGCTGGCAGCAGTAAATGCACGAGGCGAGCATGATCAAACCAACTCGTACAGCAAGCCCCCTCCTTTCCTCCTTCTTTGACCCGAAAAATCACGTGGAAAGGGGGACAGCAGATGGGCAGGCCGTCAAGAGGGACCAGTGCGTCCTGTTCGTCGATGACGAACCGTCAGTGCTTGACTCTCTCAGGCTGGCACTGCATCAGGCCCGCTTCCGCAGACTCTTTGCAACATCGGCCGAAAAAGGATTGGAGATACTCGCTTCAACAAGCGTCGACATCGTCGTCGCCGACGAACAGATGCCATCCATGTCCGGTTCGGAATTTCTCTACAATGTACACAGGCTCTACCCTGAAATCATCCGTCTCGTCCTGTCGGGACATACGAGTAAGGAAAGGGTCATCGAGGCCGTAAATTCCGGTCAGATACAGCGCTACCTGACCAAACCCGTCGACAGCAAAACACTCCTTGACGTCCTCAGCCAATACCTGAGCCAGATCCGCCTGCGCCAGACCAAGAGAGCCCTATTGGTCCGGTCCGAGACCCTGGGCAGATGGGAGTGGGATATCCTCGACGGCACATTCACCTGGAATGCCGGATTCGAAAGGATCATGCATTTTGCTCCCCAATGTCCCAACAGAGATATCCACCAGTTCTTCGGCACCGTCTCCCCGGAGGACAGACAGGTGCTTGAAGACAGCATTCATAACTGCAAAAACACGGGCCAGCTCCAGGAATTCTCGCACCGGATATCCCTGCCAGACGGAACGGAACGATGGATCACACAGGTTCTCGACGTCTTTCGGGACCAGGACAGAACCTGGAAAATGATCGGCATAATGCGCGACGATACCGACCACAAGGAAAAGGAGGCTCTGCTGGCCGAGCGCATGTTCATCCTTGAACAGACCATGGAAAAAACAGTTGAAGCCCTGGCCCGCATGACCGAAATTCGCGACCCCTACACCGCCGGACACCAGGCGAGGGTCGCCCGGCTATCAAGGGAGATCGGCAAAATTCTCGGCCTTGCCCCCGAACGCATGCTGGGTCTTGAGATCGCGGCCAAATTGCACGATATCGGCAAGATATCCATCCCGTCACAGATCCTCACAAAACCAGGGAGATTGTCCGAGCCAGAATTGGCCATGATCAGGCAGCATCCCCTGACTGGATTTCAGATCATCCACGACATCCCCTTTTGCTCACCGGTCTCAGATATCGTGCTCCAGCACCACGAGCGCATCGACGGCAGCGGTTACCCCAATGGCCTCAAAAAAAAGGACATCATGCTTGAGGCCCGGATCATCGCAGTGGCGGACGTCTTCGAGGCCATGTCCTCCTTTCGGCCATACAGAACCGGGCTGGGCAGGGACGTCGCGCTGGAGGAACTCATTGCCAACAAGGGGAAGACCTTTGACCCGGAAGTCGTTGAAGCCTTCGAGGAATTGCTGTCGATAAACCCGGAAATTGTACAGGATAACGTGATTTGAATCGCTGTCACAAAACAGCCGGCATCATCGCAAGGAAACGGCCCAAGATTTTCGGGACACAAGGGCAGCGCCCCCCAAAGAAGTGTAAAGAAAAAGGCTTTACTCTTGTGGAGATCACCATCCTTCTGGTTGTTGTCGGCTTCGTGGCCGGCATGGCCATGCTGTCCTGGAGCAGCTTCGCCGAGGCCAGACGGGCCGGACAGACCAAATCCCAGCTTCGCCAGATGAAAGAATGTCTCCAGCGCGCGATACTGGTCACCGAGCACTATCCCAGGGAGACGGACTTCAAGGCCTGCAGTGCTGCCGTCGGAAAAGACGCATGGGGAAACGAACTGCGCTGGCTTGTCGGCGCCGACAGTGACGGGTCCATCCTGTGCGAGCTGGACGCCGTCGTCAGTGACGAAGCACGCGGCCAGACTGCCGCCACCGTCCACACCAATTCAACGATCATTCTCTCTGCCGCCAACGGCAGCGAGCAGGGCAGCGTGGCCTTTGCGCTAGTCAGCCTGGGCCGGAACAGGAAGACGGACAACGCGACCTATGACAAGCTCGACACCGGGCCATGGGCCGAAATACTCGCTTCCGGCTCGCAGCCTTCCCCTCCAGACTTTTCTGCCAGCCACGACGACATGGTCCTTGTGATCAAGGCATATGAACTGTCGGCGCAGATCAGACACGCGGTGGGTCCATGAAACGGCGCCCCGGATTCACCCTCATTGAAATGGCCATCGTCCTGGCCATCATCGGACTCATGGCGACGCTTCTCCTGCCGGGCCTGCTGGCCACCTCGCAGCGCGACAGAATGTCCGAGGCCAGGGCGACACTTTCGGCCGTGCGCGATGAGATCATCGGCTACGCCATGGCCAACAACCGGCAACTTCCGCTTGATCTCGAAACCCTGGGAAAACCCGTTGACCCTTGGAAACAACCCATTGTCTACGCCCCCGCCGCAAACCTCGTGACAGACCCCGAACACGACATCTGCACCACGAATTCCACACCCAACACGTTCATTGCTACCAAAGATCGGCAGTTCGCCGACATAGCCTTCGTCATCGCCAGTTCCGGACAAAATTTCCGGGCAGAAGTTTTTCCTGGCGTGACGACGAATGCAACGATCAGGGGCGACGACCTCGTGCAGTACGTGACCCTTCCACACCTCAGGACGCTCATGTGCTCCCCCACCAGACGGCCCGTCGACGAGGTCGAAGAGGTCGCCGACACCGAGATCGTCATGGAAGATATCGCCTCGCCAGGGCATTATTCGACGGTCTCAAACGATCCTGAAATAGGTGCCATCGTCGACGAAGAGGCCCAGACGATCACCCTGGGCGTCCCGCGGCGTCTTCCCGAAAAGCGAAGCTATGGCTGCATCTGGTATACCGGCACGACCGAAGACAAGGTCTGCGTCGACGGAAAATGCTCCTTTGGCGGCGAATTCAGGGCATATTTCGAATTCTCCGTGGCGAACGTCAGCAACACCGTGGATGACGGATTCACATTCTCCCTCATCAGCGCCCACACCAACTCGCCCGATTCGTGCGGAGGATACGGCCCGGCCATCGGTTACGCGTCGACATCCTTTAGAAACAAAGGGTTTGACGACGGTGTTGCTCCGTTTGTCCTGCCGCCCAAGATCGGGGTGGAGATCGACCTGTCATCGACCAAGGACAACAACGACCCCACCGGGCAGTGCAATAGCTACGGATGCCACCACCTCGGCATCCTGTACTGGGGCAGCGATGAAGGCAAAACGGATCTCGCTCGGGGACAGGACGACTGCAAGCACAAGCTGGAGCCTGGGGCACCGGACCCGGATGTACCGGACTATACTCTCCTGAACGAGAAAATAGAATTCAGAAACACACGCACCTATCCTGTTCGCGTGGAGATCATTCGCGCTGACCGCGCGGACGGCAATGGCCACTACACGGTGCATGCGTGGTTCGACTGCACGGACTGCGACGACCTTGGCAAGTCACTGTCCGGCAAAACCGTGAACGCCGCGAGGTACGCGACGGATGCCGTACAGTTTGCAAAACAATGGCACGACCGCTTCGACAGCGTCATGTTCGGATGGACGCAAGGGACGGGCCATCCAGCCCAGGAAGTGATCATCAACGACGCACGATTCCGCTTCGTGAACACATCGCCATGAAAAAAACCGGCTTCACCCTGATCGAATCGGCCATAGTCCTGGTCATTCTGGGACTTGTCGTGACCCTGCTCGTCCCGCCCCTGGTCGGCAGCATCCGCCATGAGAAGCTGCAGGAAAACAAGGACGCCCTCCTCTCCCTGCGTCACGCCCTCGTCGACATTGCGCGCCAGAACAACCAGGGCGTCCTGCTTCCCGCCAGCCTCGGCGAGGTCGGATTGCCCGAACAGGACACCTGGGGGAGCCCGTATGCGTATCTCGCCATGGACACAGACATCTGCGCTCAGGGGGGGAGCGGGATCGCCATCAAGCTGGAGCCCGAAAACCAGATGGATGAAAAGAACCAGACTATCGCTTTTCTTATCGCCTCAGCCGGTCCCGACCGCAGGCTGAGCATCATCGACGAAAACACAACCATCAACCTTTCGAATCGCGGGGACGACCTCGTCGAATTCATGAGCCGTGACCAGCTCATATACCATGCCTGCAGGTAAGCAACACATGCGCAAGGCCGAACGCACGGACTGCAGCGGGTTCTCGCTGGTGGAACTGGCCATGCTCCTCGTCGTCGTCAGCCTGGCCATCATGACCATCGCCCCGCGCTACATCGCCAGCCAGAAAAAAGACTTTCTGGTCGAGGAGAAGCGGGCGGTCCGCAATGCCAGAAACGAGATCCTTGGCTACCTGGTTGCGCACAGGCGGCTTCCAGACGCGGACCACTTCGAAAATTCCATGGTCCACCGCCTGGATCGCGTGGCCGGGCCTATTGTGTACCACAAACAGGGCGATGCGCCGTTGACTCTCAGACTGCCCGACCAGGGCAGGGATCTGGAGGTCGCCTTCTGGGTGGCGAGCCTGGGCAAGAACCGGGCCCCGGATCTGGGCAACGATTATCTCGGCGATACAATCGCCATGGGGCACCTGCGCGAGAAACGCGGCGCGCCCGATACATTCGACGACATCATTGATTACGCCACCCTCGATTTTGTCAATGGGCTCCTCTCGGGCCATTCCGGATCGGGGGACGACCCGCCCCTCACCAGCCTCGGATCGACCTTTGCCGAAATATCAACGGCAATGATCGCCCTGGTCCGGAAGTTCCATGACGAAAAAGGCTACTATCCCAGAAGCTGGGGAGACTACGCCTTCACCGACGTCGGGCTGGACCCTGCTGAATGGGGGACCGCTTATGACGGCGTATACTACGCCACGGCCGGAAACCGGACAAAAGTAACGCCCGCTGATGGATACACCTTCCTCGTGACCGGGACGGACGGCACTGCATACGTACTCAATGCCAGCCTGAACTGGAGCCTGTGGTATTCGATGATCGACGAAAAATGGTACCATCACAGCATCGCCGCCGGAAAAGAGATAGACATCACGACCCTTGTGATTGCCCGGGCGGGATCATGACCAAGCCAAAAAAGTGATTCCCAGACATGGCGGCAGATGAGTCGGCCGCTTCTATCTTCCGTCCGGCATCCCGAAAACACCCGTGACTGATCCGCATACGCCTACTCTACGGATACGCATTATTTACGCATTCAATATGCTTTCCCGCCCAGCAACGCCGGTCTATGTTTGAAATATTTCTCAGGCTTCCCAAAAATCGCACTGACGCACTTTTTACACACCAACACGCTGTAGTCATTAATAATAAATGCATATTTTACACGACACAAAATGAGTGACGCCACTTTCTCTCAACTCAACATCACGAAAAATCCGTTTTCCATGGCTACGAGCCGCAGCGGATTCTACCATACCCAGGCCACACGCGTCATTCTGGACGAGCTTGAACATGGAATCATGACCCACAAAGGGTTCATGGTCCTTATCGGGGAGGTCGGCGTTGGCAAGACCTCCCTTTCCCTGCAGCTTTTCAGCCTCCTTGAAAAAAGGAACGCCGTCTTCGCCTGGATTTTCAACACCATGTTCACCAAGGAAGAGCTGTTCCGGGCGATTTCGAGCGACTTCGGGCTGTCTTGCGAACAGCACTTCACCCTGCTTGATTATCAAAAAACCCTGCACGATTTCTTTCTGAAGACCCACGCGGCAGGACAGACCGCGGTCATCGCCGTGGACGAGGCCCACAACCTCGGCGATGACTCCCTGGAAGCGCTCCGCATGCTCGGCAATTTCGAGTTTGAAGGCCACAAGCTCGTCCAGGTCATACTCTTTGCCCAGCCCGAGCTCCACCAACGGCTCGGACGACACGACATGCGCCAGCTCAAGAGCCGCATCGCCATTTACGAGGTCCTGCCCCAGTTCACCCGCTCGGAGCTGATCGGGTACGTGAATTTCAAACTCAGCCAGGCCGGATCCCAGATACGTCTGGCGGGCCTGGCCGCCTGGCTGCTCTGGCGAGCCACGCGCGGCAACGTGCGCCGGGCCAAACTGATCATGGAGAGAGCGCTCTATGGCTGCCTCGCCTACAACAGGCAGCATATTTCCCCGCGCATCATGTACCTTGCCATCCAGGAACTGGACGGCGCTTCCGCAATGAACGGGTTCACACGCTCCGCACGTTCGCCCCTGCCTTACATCATTGGGCTGATCGTGCTGACGCTGGTCGGCCTGAGTGCCTTCACCTTCATGAGCGAGCCCGTAAAGCAGCTGGTCCCGGCGGGGGTGTTCCGACAGAGCGTGATTCGCGACGTCGAAGCGGCCTCCCACGGTGAAGAAAACATTCACCACAAAGAAGTGACAAATGCTCTTGCGCAATTGGAGGGTTTTCTTGGCGAGCAGCAAGCCGAGTCCCTGACACCATGGATCAGGGTGGCCATCGCCGAAAAGAACGCGTCAACCCTGCGACAGAATCTGCCTTCGGGTCTCGCCGTGGCCCTTCTCGACACGCTGCCGGGTACTGTGACGTCTTCACCAGCCTGGATCGCACTGCCGTGGCAGCAGCTTTCGCAGACGCCGCCACAGTGGCTGATCATCTGGCGTTCGGAATATCCGGTTGAAACCCCGGCGCCCGGCGAGTCTGGGCGCCTGATAAAAGAGGCACAGAGCCGCCTCAACGCTTTGGGATTTCTTGACAAATCCGCCGACGGGCACCTCAACAGCGCCACCTGGCATGCCTGCAGCCAGTTTCAACGTGCCGTTGGACTGCCCGCCACCGGCACTCTGGACCCTGGCACTGTCTTCTGGCTCCACCATTTCCGACAACCCAACACCCCAAAATCATGAATCAATCCATTCGCCTGGGAGACCTGCTCAAGGAAAAAGGCCTCATCTCCGACAGGCATATCGAATACTCCCTGCAAGAGCAGCACGTCACGGGTCAAAAGCTCGGGCAGGTGCTCAGCGGCATAGGCATCGTCTCCGAGTTCGACATCACGCGAGCTTTGAGCGCCCAGCTTGGCCTCAAACATGTCGACCTCGAAAAAGAGACACCGGATCAGGCTCTCCTGGCCCGCTTCAACCGTGGCACATGTCTCAACCTGCGCATCTTCCCTCTTGGCGAAGATGCGCATGCCGTGACCATGGCTACATCGAGCCTGCCCGATACGGCCATGGAACAGGCCTGCCTGCGCTTCACGGGAAAACGGCCAAAATTCGTACTGGCCGAGGAGACAAAGATTGTATCGGCCATTTACGAGTACTTCTTCTTTCTGGAAAACCCCGTGGAGGTCATGCTTGACCGTGAAGCGCGGATCCTGGCCGATGATACCACCATGACCACGCGTCCGGACCGCTTTGTGGAATACCTCCTTCTGCTGGCCATCAGGGAGCGCGCCTCGGACATCCATATCCGCCCCATGGAGCACGGCATCAACGTCGCATTCCGCGTGGACGGGGTACTGCGCAGCGTACGGTTCTTTCCACCGACGCTCAAGCGCGCCCTGACCACCATCAAGCTCACCGCCGGCATGGACATCTCCGAGCAGCGCCTGCCTCAGGACGGTCGCTGGAGCGTGACGCTGCTGCACCGCACGATAAACATCCGCGCCTCCTCGCTGGTAACGCCGTACGGCGAAAACATAGTCCTGCGCCTGCTGCACATGGAACGCGGCAGCCTGAGCCTCAAGGCTCTGGGTTTTCTGCCAGAAGATCTGGAACGGCTCGCCACGGCATTTCGCGAACCTTTTGGCATCATCCTGCTGACGGGGCCGACAGGCTCGGGCAAATCGACGACCCTGGTCGCCGGACTCTCGTCGCTCGATCTGCTGGGTAAAAACGTGCTGACGGTCGAAAATCCCATCGAACATATCGTGCCCCTGGCCAGGCAAACGCAAGTCAACGAAGAAGCAGGCTATGACTTCGCCAACGCGATGCGATATTTCCTGCGGCATGACCCCGACATCATCCTCATCGGCGAAATGCGAGACAAACTGACCGCCGAGACTGCCATCACCGCTGCCACTACAGGTCACATGGTGCTCTCCACCCTGCACAGCAACACGGCTCTTGGATCCATTCCGCGGCTCAAGGGACTCGAACTGGACAACCTGTCCATCGCCGAATCGCTGGTCACCGTCGTCAGCCAGCGTCTGGCCCGATCGCTGTGCAGGCACTGCATGGAAGAATACGAACCCGCTGCCAGTGACCTGGCCTATCTGGGCACACGGGTCCGGACCCTGCACAGGGCCAGGGGCTGTCCGGCATGCGGCGGAACAGGATATCGCGGCCGCACCCTTCTTTATGAAATTCTGACCATCACCCACGAAATGCGAGTCATGATCGAACAGGATGCGGCCTTGTACCAGCTCGAAGAACTGGCCTTGAGGCAGGGGTTCACGACCATGTTCGACATTGGCGTAAGCAAGGTGGCAAGCGCAGAGACAAGCGTCGAAGAGTTGCAGCGTGTTCTAGGCGCGGCCCGCTATTCCTCGGCGACGTCGGACTGAAGGGAAAGTGGCCATGCACCTCTTTCGTTACAAACTGCTCTCGGAGACCGGACAGATCGTCTCCGGCGTCGTCGAACTGCCCCTCGCCGATCTCACGGCGGCAGTGCGCTATGTCGAGCATGACGGCGGCGTCGCCCTTGAGGTCAGGGCGCTGCCCGGGCCCGTCAATACGCTGGCGCAGTTCTTCAAACTCGGCCTTAGCTCCTTCTCCAGACTGGAGCTGGCCGAATTCTATCATAACCTGGGCATGCTCCTGGGCGCGGGAGTAACCGTCCTGGATGGGCTCGACAAGATCCAGGAATATGCCGCGAACAGGCACCTCAAGGCCGCGCTGCGCTGCATCCGCGCCGATATTCAGGCTGGCCAGACATTCTCCGAGGCGCTTATCAAGCACCCGCGCCTGGCTCCTTTCGTGGTGCAGCACATGGTCGCCATTGGCGAAGAGGCGGGCAGACTCGACCAGATGCTCAAGAAATGCGGGGACCATCTCCTGCATTTGCACGAGATCGTGAGCGCCACGAAACGCGCCATGACGTATCCGGCCATCCTGCTCGTGGTCGTCCTCGGGGCGGTCGTTTTCTGGCTCTGGTATGTCGTGCCGCAGTTGGTAAGCCTGTTCAAGGACCTGGGCGTCGAACTCCCCCTGCCGACCAGGATGCTCATCGCCGCGTCAGACTGGTTCCAGGAATGGTTCGGCATCGTCGCCATCCTCGCCACGGTCCTCGTCATCCTTCTCTCGATCCTACGCCGCAAGGTATACGCGGTGCGCTACGCACTGAGCTACCTCAGCCTGCGCGCGCCTGTCATATCACGCATTGTGCACACCTCCCTGGTGGCCAGGGCGACTGAATATCTTGGCATCATGCTCGGCACGAGCATCAGTGTCCTGCGCGCCATGACCATGATCACGGAGGCGACGGGCAACGAAATCTATAAAAAACGCCTGCTCGGAGCGCAAAACTCGCTCCAGGCCGGCAACCTGCTCTCCGAGGCCCTGAAACAGCACCAGGCCCTCGACCCCTTCGCCATCAGGATGCTCTCCGTCGGCGAGATGACCGGCCGTCTGGACAGCCAGGCGACCTATGTCGCCGACCTGTACCGCGAAAAGCTCAACGGCCTCGTCCAAGTGCTCTCCAAGACCCTGGAACCACTGATCATGATGGTACTCGGCGGCCTCTTTGCCATCATCATGATCGGACTGCTGATGCCCGTCTACGACCTCATGACAGCCATAGGGAACTAGAAAATGACAAACAGACAGCGCTGGACCATGACAATTCTCACCCTCTCGGCCCTGGCCGTCGGCTCGATCGCCCTCGTCCAGGCCTTCGGGCGCATCGCCCACTCGCATGCCCGCACCGCCGTCGTGCTCAAGGAGCTGGACACGCTGGAACAAAGCATCGCCAGGCTGCGCCGGGAGGCTCCTCAAATCCAGATGTGGCGCGACATCGCAAGCCTCTGCCGACGGGTGCGGCTGGAACCCGAAGGCTGGCATTCCTATCCGGTGTTCATCTCCCGGGACCTGCCGTGGGAAGAAGTCGCCCAATCACTTCTGATCGCGTCCAATGCCCTGCCGAGGCCCGGCGAATACTGGTTTCAGCCCCTTTCCATGCGGGTAGCCCGCGCCGACGCTCCCCAGTCCACGCCACTTGATGGAGAAAATGCCGAAAAGCAGCCCCTCTCCTCTCGCACGGAGCGCTATAATCTCAATTTTCAGGGACACTTTCTCACCCCGACTCACAATCAGCGCTGATGAGATCACCTATGACCGCAGACAAACTCGTTCTTGAAGCCACAACCGAAGCACGGGATGACAAAAACCAAACGGACAGCGACGCTAACGAAATGGCGGCGCCATCTGCGGACACCACCCTGACATCTCCTACAGACGAAAGGCAGGCCCAGGATGAATGGAGCCTTGATTCCGCGCTGCACACGACGGTCAGTGATTCCGAGCGTCGTGAGGAAGCCTGGATCCCGGTCATGCACGAAGTCCCCCGCTATTCCCCCTTTGCCCTCGAATGCAGCGAAGGCAGGTTCGAGCTGTCCTCGAACCGCGCCCGGCTCATGTCCCCCGACGAAGTCCTGCCGCACTGGCACATTCTGGTAGTTGATTTCTTTACAGCTCCGGGACCTGGAACCGTCCTCGTCGAATCCGCTTCCCCGAAATACGCTCATGTGCTGGCCAAACGCACGTTGCTCCGCAACGGAGAATTGACCCAGGACATGGAATTGCACCCGCTCGTCCGCAAGGCCATCGCCCCCGGGCAGGTCATGCTGACTTACCAGCTCATGCCTGCGCAGCATATCAATCGGTTGAAGACCCAGTTTACGGGCTCTGCGCCCGGATTTCTGCTGCACGACACAGTGACTCTTCTCTTCGGACTGCTGCACTGCCAGCCCAAGGACACCACGACGACCCTGACCCTGCATCTTCCAAAAAGCCTTGTACTGCTGTGCGGGCGTAACGGCGGGCTGCTGTGGTCCAGACGCTACACCTTGAGCGAGGACCATGGGGACGATTTCCAGATCAGTGTCGACGCGGTAATGGCCGACATGAAACAGGCCGCCCGCGATGGCGGTTTTGAGATACAACGCAACATCTGGATAGAAGGTTGGAGCAGGCGGCCTCTGCTTCCTCCTGCCGCTGCAGAATCCTTTGAATTCATGCCGGTCACGGCGCTGCAATGCGGCGAGACCACCTGGTATTCGGCCCTTCCAGGCATGGTCGGACAGGCAACCGGCAAAACCTCGCTGACGGCGCTCCCCGATCGCCTGGCAGCACGGCTTCAGCCACTGGAAAAATGGATCTGGGCTACGTCCCTGGCGCTCGCCCTGGTGACCGGCGCTGCCGGATGGTGGGGACACGGCTTTGCCGACCGTATGGAAGCCAGGCTTCAGGGCCTGGTGCTCGAAAAGACCGAACTGGAATCCGTGCAGACTGAACTTGGAGCCGCTAACACGCTCTCAGATGAGGACCGCAAAACCATCGAACGAGGTGTGTCGATGGCGCAAACACTCAAAAACGCTCGCTCCGCCACACCACCTGCGGACTTGTGGAATCTGATCAGCCAGATGCGCCCGCAATCATGCACCATCCAGTCCATTGAAATCAATTATGAAGGCAAAACAGCCATGATCGGCCTGGAGGGCACCGTTGAAGCTGGGCTCAGTCAGGCCAGGTCCCTGTATTCCGAATTTCTGTCACGACTGGGCCAATCGGGCTTTCAAATCGTTCGCCAGGAGCTTCAGCTTGATATGGACACAAATTACTTCACCCTAACCCTTAAACACACAGCGGCACAATGACATGCACCCACACCTCTTCTCGCTGACAGGACGTCTGACGCTCTTTGCTCTTGTCTGTTGCGCACTCACGGGGGTTGCGGCCTGGTCGATCATGGACACGGTGAATCAGGCCGGCACCCTGCGCCCCCAGGTTCAAGAAATCCAACCCGCCAGCCTGCCGGAACCGGAGGCTATGACCAGCCTGCTCGATGCCGCCAACTGGTCACTTGGCAGGGCTTCAAAACCCGCTGTCAGGCTGGTCGATCCGACGTTGCTGAGCACCCGCGCAGGCCAGCGGGACCAAACCAGATTGGGCATGATCCTGCACAACACCCAGACGCCCGTGGCCATGATCGATGGACGCGTTGTGCGCAAGGGCGAAGTTCTCCCCGATGGACGCATCGTGCAGGACATAACGGCCCACGGAGTTATCCTGCTGACACCCGACAAGGCGGAGCTCGTAGTCTGGACACCGCCGCTCGAGGTCCGACTGGAGAAACCCACCCAAGGTGGGCCACAGGCCAGCACGGATAAGCGAGCTGCCGGTGCGACCCTCGACCCGGAACTGAATCTTCTGGAAGTGAAACCCGGGCAGGTCATGCAACTCCTGCGTCAATTCGCAAGCCCGAAGCCGACGAACTGACCCGACCAGTTCCTCTTACAGCGCGACCACTTTCGGAAACCTGCGCTTCAGAACCATTTTGCAACCTTTCATCAAAATATAATCGCCACCAAAATTCCTTTGTGAAAAACATAACCGAGCCTGCATCTACGAATTTTACCCGCATATAAAAAGCAACACAAGTTCAGTTACGTATTTTTTACGTATCTGATTTTCTTTTCTTTATTTCAAAATCAAAATAATCATTTTATCAAGGAATGAAAAATGAATACTCTTATCAAAAAGAACGTAATCCCAATTTTTAAGTAATAATAATGATAGAAATAAAAAATTAAAAAAATATTTTTTGTTATAAATAATACAATAAAATGAATTCATCTCAATACAGCACAATCTCTCATACATTAAAACGTAAAAATGCAGGCGTTTTCTGGGCGACAGCGTTGCTGATAATGCTCTGCTCCTGCGCACCCAATCAAGACCGCTCACGACTGGACGGCCCCAGAAACTACGAGGCACTCCGCCAGGCCATGGCACAGGAGCAGCGCGAGCTCCTGCATACGCGCGATGAAGGCATCCGGGAATTTGAATCCTCCACCGTACAGGACCGTCAAGTCCTTGCGCCCGAATTACCCAGCTACAACCCCCTGGAGGAGACACGTATCTCCATCTCCGTGCGCAATGAACCACTCAACGACGTCCTCTTCGTGGTGGTCCGCAACGCCGGCCTCGACCTGGTGATCGACCCGGAAATCTCCTTGGACAACCGCGTCACCATCAGCTTTCAGGACGCCCTGTCCTCGGATGTGGTCAGGTCCCTGCTTGGTGCCTACGACGTGCACTGGAGCGTGAGGGACAACGTGCTGACAGTGGAGCGCTTCGAGGAGAGGACGTTCAACCTTGAATTCATGAACGCCAAATCCCAGGTCATCTCCCAGTCCGGCGGAAACATCTTCGGAAGCTCCGACGGGGAAGGATCGGGCACCAACCTCAGTGGCACCTTTCAGCTCTCCTCCTCCCAGTCGTTCACGATGGAAGACGGATCGCTCTATGCGGGCCTGCAGAAGAATATCGAATCCATCCTCGGTGGCACCGATGGCCGGCAGGGCGCGAGCACGTTGAACCCCATTTCCGGCAGCATATACGTACAGACCACTCCCAGGCGCATGAGCACCATCTCGGCCATGATCACGCAATTGAGGGAAAAACTCAGCCGCCAGGTCATCATTGACGCGCAGATCCTGGAAGTGGCCCTGAGCGACGGTTTCGATCTCGGGATCGACTGGAACTTCGTCCAGAAGCGCGTCCACGACGGACGGGGATATGCTTACGGACTCGGTGCCAACGCCGATACGGGTCTCGGCACGCGAGGCAACACCGGCTCGGCGCTGAGTGCCATCGTCCTTGGTGATCCGACGCTGACGACGGTCAGCAACACCGTGGACACCATCTTCCAGGCCACGGTCAACGCGTTGCAGACCTTCGGCGGAGTGCGGGTCGTCTCCAACCCGCATGTGCGCACCCGGCATGGCATGCCGGCGCTGGTCACATCGGGGACAACCAAAAACTACGTCAAGGAGATCACCCGGGAGACAAGCACGGACAGCGACGTCGTCAACATCAGCACGACCACGGCTTCGGCCTTCGAAGGCGTCATGCTCGGCGTCATCCCCTTCATCACCAACGACGGCAGCATCGATCTGCAGGTCTTCCCCATCACCAGCAAGGTCGACCTCAGTCAGGGGATGACCTTTGTCGACGGCTCTGGCGTCACTCTGCCCGTGGTCGACGTGCGCAACATCAACACCAGTGTGCGCGCCCACTCCGGGGACACGGTCATTCTCGGCGGACTGATCTACAAGGATGCCCGCAAAACCGACAGCGCCGTGCCCGGACTGGCCGACATTCCCGGGCTGGGATGGGCCTTCAACAACCGCAAGGATGCGGAGCAGATCCGCGAACTGGTCGTTGTCATGCATATCAGGGTGGTTGAGTGAGTCTCATCTACCAGAGCCTGCAGCAGGCCACTGCCGGCGGGGCGACAGGAGAGGCTTTCCGGCCGGCCCTGCAGCAACGACGGGCCCTGGGGCGCGACATGTCCAAGCGGGTGGTCTTCCTGCTCCTGATTCTGTCCGTGTTCTGCATGACAGGCTACGGCCTGGTGGTCTGGGCCCAGAAGGAGGTCCGGCTCTGGCTGCCTATTGAGCAGACTGAGCGAATAATTGAGGAGGCCGGCGCTGTGGAGATCATCCCCTGGGAAGAGGAATCGCCTCCCACGCCCCTCGCAGAACTGGAGACGCTGACGGCGTCCCTGGACGCGCGCGACGAAGCTCCCCCGGTGCAAAAAACGCTGCCCGCCCCGGAGCCGGATACAGCCCAGCAACTCCAGCCATCAAAGGAACTGGAGGAGCTCTTTCAGCGCAGGGCGCGCCGCAACCGTGTAGTCATGGAGCTTGACCGGCAACTGGCTTCGGCCTGGATTCGGGACGACCTGCAGGCCATGCCCCCCCTCCTGCAGCAACTTTTGCGCGAAGCCGGGCAGGACAGTGTCCTGTATCGAAAATGGGCGGGGACAGTAGCCCTGAAACGCGGCGACCATGCCGGCGCCGAAGAAATGTTCGTCAACCTGACCCGGGATCACCGGGCCGACGCCACGGTCCGTGTCAACCTGGTGCTGGCGCTGCTCGGGCAGCAGAAAAACGAGGCCGCCCGTCAAACCTGGATGCGCCTGCAGGAAGACTTTCCGCAAGATCAAAAAATTCGTGATCTGGGAAAAATCATCCCAGAGGAGGTGAAAAGGCGACCAGAAATGAATGCATCGACCCCATCGTGATTCGCGACGCAAAGAGGCCCCGGACCCCGCTCTTCCGCAGGCGCCAACGCCTGGCCGCGCATGACGCGCAGGGAGAAACGGTCCCAAGTTCAACATGGTAACACAGGTCGGTCGGACATTTTTTCTCGAACTGCACCTCGGGACTCGCAGGCACGGCCAGCGCAGCGAAAGCCGCGCACGTGCCGGAAAAACTCAAACATTATCGACCAACCAATAACAAAAAAGGAGAATCTGAATGCAAAAGAAAGGACAGCAGGGTTTTACCCTCATCGAAATGGCCATCGTGCTGGTGATCATCGGCCTCATCCTCGGCATGGTCTTCAAGGGCCGCGAGCTCATCGCCAGCGCCAAGGTCAAGAGCGCCAACGCCGCCTACAACAAGGTTGTCGCCGGCACGAACATCTATCTGGACCGTTATGGGGTTTATCCTGGTGATGGATGTGAAAGTGTTGCTTCCAAACCTGCGGATTGTCTTGATGAAGATTTTGAATATAACGGCATTGTTGAAGGTGATAATGAAATTAAATCCTTTTTCGCTCTTCTCAAAAATTCGGGCATCCTGACCACCGCCGATACCAAGAGCGCCCTCGGTGACGAGTGGAGAGTCGGTGGCAACGCCAACGCGACTTGGGTCTACGTTGAGGCCGCTGACTTGCGCCTTGTCTGCGATCTGGACCGTGTGGCCGATGATGGCAATCCCAACACCGGTATCATCCGTGCCGGCGAAGATAGTCCTGAGGATACATTTGGCGGTGCCGCCCAGTCCACTGATAACGATGGCTACCAAGCTGGAGCGGACTGCTGGAGCAAGGAAGGCACAGCCAGCGTGCTGCTCAAGGTTCTGCCCTAACGCCATTCAAACACTTTGGGCGCCCCGGGTTCAGTCCGGGGCGCCCAGCCCGCCGAAGGAGCTCATGAAACCCTGCACCTTGCCCAAAAACCGGTTCTGCAAGACTCAAGCGAGCGGATTCACCCTCATCGAACTGGCCGTCGTGCTGGTGATCATCGGCCTCATCCTCGGCATGGTCTTCAAGGGCCGCGAGCTCATCGACCAGGGGCGGGTCAAGAGCCTCGCCGCCCAGTATGCGAAGATCGTCGGAGCCATAAACACCTATTATGATCGCTATGGAACTTTTCCGGGAGACGGCTGCCCTGACGCGACCCCGGCAAGCCCTGCGGAATGCACCGAACCAAAAAAAGGGTATTTGAGCGGAGATGAACTCAAAGCATTCTGGCATCTTCTCGTCAACGTGACCGGCATCCTCGAATCATCGGACCGCGAGTCGGTATATGGACAACCCTGGACTGTCTTCGGGGGGAACGCGGCACTGGGGAGGCAGACGGTCTGGTTGGATCTGCCGGGAGGAACCCAGGCGGACAAACGCGTCTGCTGCGCCCTGGACAGAATGATCGACGACGGCAACGCCAACACAGGAAGCGTGATCACCTTCGGCGGCAACTACAATCCTCGAACCGACTGCTGGAGCCTGCGCGGGCAGGCCAACATACACCTGAAGCTGGCGCCGTGAACGCATCTGGCGTGACAACGATTCAAACATCAAGATTTTGGGCCGGTCCTCTTGGACGATGGGTCCATTTTTGTCAAAAGGCCATTCCAGCCTGACCGGACCAAGGGGAAATTTGATGACGATCTTGCGAAACATCCTGCTTCTTCTGCTCATCCTGACTTTTCCTGTAGCGGCTTTTGCGGGAAAAAATGGACTCCAACAGGTTGGTGACCAGCTTCTACCTGCTAAATCACTGGCCAAAGCCTGTACCGGCACGCCTGGAGGACAGTTGTCCTGCGGCATGCTCCTCGTCCTCGGCGGCATACTCGACAAGGAACATGGACTGAAGACGCTCGAATACGCAGCCCGAAATGGAGACAAGACCGCCATTGCAGCCCTCTATAGCGTGTACGCAAGGGGGAGCAACGGAGTGCCCAAGGATAGGGAGCGCGCCGAATACTGGGCCAAGTTGGGAGGTATCGCAGTGCCGTGCTACCAGAGCAGGAAGAGGCTCGATCCCGGTCAAAACTTGGAAAACCAGGAAGCGGAGATGACTACACCTGAACCAACGCCCACGCCATGCGATCAGAATGACGTTCGACTGAACACACTGGAACGCAATGCCGTGGCGGGAGACAAAACCGCAGGCGACCTGCTCTTCGACCTGTACCTGAAGGGAAGATACACGCCGTGCCCGGAAGTGAAAGCGGCTCTTGTCAAGCGAGGCCTGCTGACAGAAGTTACTGTAGGAGAGGATTGAAGCCTCAGGCCTGTGCCAAACCTTGCCTTTCCTTCTCAACACTTAGCCAAAAGCACTGCTAACAACCTTGACAGTCCTTCAGCTCGTGCGCCCCAAATCCTGCTGACTTCTCAAAGCACCGAACCACATAACAAAGCAAATTATTAAGAGCCGTTAGAACCCGTGGCCTCCTGGTTTGGCTTGTCTCAGTATGGACTTACCGACTTTGATGCGATAGCTGTCGCACTTCACTGGCACCTGACTGTCGTCAATCTGCGGATTGACATTACCCCCCCCCCAAAAAACTCATTTTCATATTTCTTGCAGACTTGAAAAAACAAATCCAACACTCGACTTAAAATGAATCATTTTGATTTCACAAAGCATAGGAAGGAATAAACATGAAATGCTCATTTGGAATGTTTACAGAAATGAATCTATTTAAAACTATTGAATGGGCGAAATCAGTAGGATTTTATAATATTAATACAGAAAACGAACTGACGGATACATTCAGAATTTTTGATATTGAACTTATACACACTCCATTCATTTTAGAATTTTTTTCGAAAATAGAAACAATTAATGTTCAATGCATTACGGCCAACGGAGTTTTATTTCAACTAACACATATCTCACTTGGAACATTATATAACGATAATCAATCAATTGACACAAAAGCAATAGGCGAACTTTTCTGCCCAATGACAAATATCATAACAATAAATCCTTTTGGATGCATCAGATACAAATCAATACAAAAAAACAATACATAAAAATTATCATTTGTAATTTTAAAATTTATAAAAATAATAATAAAAATTTAATATATAATAATACTGATTTTATATTTACAAATATTAGCAATATCATTTTCTTCAAAAAATAGCAACGAACGTGCCTTCTATTTTGAAAACAGGTCATGTTAACCTTGGGACATCCTTCCTTAACCGGCACTTATGCCACAGAACGTCTACAAATCTCCTCTCCAATCCTCCAAAAGCCACGCAAAAAGTAAAGACACTGCTCTTATTGCAGAACATGCACGTCCTGGAAGATGCGTATGTTTGAGCGCTTACAGACATGCGAAAATTCAGACGGTGACCACAATACTACATTTTGACCTACAGAGTCCGCCTAATGGAGAATTCTCACTCCTTGGACAATCTTGACGCTTGGCAGGATCAAAGTAATAAGAGTCGGCATGCCCAAAACGAGCGATGTTGGTGCATCCACATAGTACAGGGCCAACGGCGGTGCGGGGAAGTGTGCGGGGAAAGAAAAAAGGCTTACTGGTGGTTTTCCTGTAAGCCCATGAGTTCTTAAGTGCGCAATGCAAGAATCGAACTTGCAACCTGTAGCTCCGGAGCCCCACTCGACCGTACGACTGACCTGCCGAGAAATAGCTTGATAAAGAAAGGAGTTAAGCATATTTATTTCTATGCAGTATTTTGTAATTGTTTTTCGAGATTTGTATGCGTTTTTTGAGGTGACATGAATTCAACATCTGCCCAGAACCGACCTGCCGGGTATGCCTTCCTGATTGCACAGTACAGCCTGCTGGTCCTGCCCAATTGGCACCGATCCTCGGTGCGGGCCACGGGCACCATACGCGCAGCAGTGCATGGCGACCATGTGGACTCCGTCTATCCTCCGTCCTACTGGCCCGGTGATGGTTTGGGCAATCATCTGGAATTCGCCCTCAAGTATGATGGCGTCAATCCGGGCATTCTGGCCGCCTTGTTCGAGCAGGTTCAGGGTAGTGAAATCGCCGCCTGGATCGCCTCCAAACCCCAGGGAAAATACGCCCGCCGAATCTGGTTCCTGTATGAGTTCCTGACCGGCTCCGTGCTTCCGCTGCCGGACCTGACCTCGGGCAACTACGTCCCGGTCCTGGAACCGGATCTCTATTACACCGTGTCGGGCAGGCGGGTGTCCCGGCAACGCGTTGTCGATAACCAGCTCGGCGGGCCACATTTCTGCCCGGTTGTACGACGCACCGCCAAGCTCAAGACCATGGAAGCCAGCAATCTGCGCGGACGCTGCGAGGATGTCGTGGCCGCATACAGGCCGGATCTCCTTCGCCGTGCCCTGAGCTACCTCTACACCAAGGAAACCAAATCCTCCTTTGAGATCGAGCAGGTCAAACCCAGGGCATCCCGCACGGAAAAATTCATCGGCCTGCTGGAACTGGCCGAGCATCAGGACTTTTGCGCCAAGGCCCAGCTCATCGATGTCCTGAACCGCATTGTCGACCCCAGATTTCGGAACACGGATTACCGGACCAACCAGAACTATGTCGGCCAGTCCATTTCCTATCAAAAGCAACTGGTGCACTACATCTGCCCCAGCCCCACGGATCTGCCCGCACTCATGGATGGTCTATTTGCCGCTCATCAACGTATGCTGAAAGGTGATCTGCCCGCCGTGATCCATGCTGCCGTCGTTTCTTACGGATTTGTCTTCATGCATCCCTTCGAGGACGGCAACGGACGTCTGCACCGTTTCCTGATTCACAACATCTTTTTTCTGCGCGGCTTGGTGCCCAAAGGGCTCATGTTTCCGGTCTCCGCCGCCATGCTCAAGAATCCGGGCCTGTATGATCAGTCCCTGAAGGCGTTTTCCGCCCCGTTGTTGCGCCTGGTTGATTACGACCTGGACGAGACCGGGCACATGACCGTGACCACGGACACTGGCAACCTGTACCGCTATATCGACATGACGGCCCAGGCCGAAGCCCTGTACGAATTTGTCCTGCTGACCATCGAACACGAACTGGTCGAAGAACTGGATTTTCTGAACCGGTATGACCTCACCAAACAGGCTATCCAGAACATCATTGATATGCCGGACCGCCTGATTGATCTGTTCATTCAATTTTGCCTGCAAAATAATGGGCACTTGTCTGTCCGCAATCGTACTGCATACTTCGACTTTCTGACCGACGATGAACTGGCGCACCTGGAGCAGGCTGTCCAAGCCGGCTTCACCTCTGCCGCCGGGTCGGCGTCAAAGGCATAAACTGATGGCCACCGTGTCCGACCTCATGCCCACACCACACACCATGAACAAAGCGGCTCTCAAATTCCACGCTCCTGCCGCTCGTTTTGAATTCATTCAGGCTGTGACCGATCGCGCCGAGGCTTAAGGCCTGTCCGCCAAAGCCATCGAAGCCGACAATCCTTGGACACGCTTGTCGCCAAGCAGGATCAAACCAATGAGGATTTTTTCATTTAGTACGCAACAGTAAGACGAAGTCGATAGAAAATTGAGCAGATCTGAAGACTTCCCCTACTGACATTTCCCTCCTTGAGCGCTACAAGGCCCCATGCTTCACCCACCTTTCACGTTCCCATCCATACGGCAGGATACCAACAAAAGCACCTGGCCGACAGAAACCCTTGGCCGGGCTCCGTACAAGCCATTCCTGCTCCTGGCGGTGCTGGACCTCATGGATGCCGGCAGGATCACGGAAAACCGGATCGTGCCCGACCAGGACCTTACCGACGCGTTCATGCTCTACTGGAACGCCATCCTGCCCGACCGTCTGCGCCCGAGCATCCACCTGCCCTTCTTCTACCTACAGACAGACGGCTTCTGGACACTGCATCCGGTTCCCGGCAAAGCGCTGCCCGCAACCGAACCGTCCTCTTGGAAGAACGTGCGGGAGCGATACGCCTTCGCTTCCCTGGACGAGGCAGCCTTCAAGCAACTGCAGAACCCGCTGACCCGCGCAACGGCCCGGCTGGACCTGATCCGCCGCTGCTTCGTCCCCGCGCTTGAAAAGCCCCTGCTCGACCTGGCCAATACCCAGATCTCAGCCTTCAACTATGCCGCCACACTCCTCCGGGAAACTCCGGCACCCTATGAAAAACCTGTGGAAAAACCCGTCCGCGACCAGGCGTTCCGCAGGGTCATCGTCAAGGTCTACGATCACCGCTGTGCCCTGTGCGGCATCCGCATCATCTCCCCGGACAGCCGCACGGCGGTCGACGCCGCCCACATCAAGGACTGGGCCGTCTCCTTTGATGACAGCCCCACCAACGGCCTGGCCCTGTGCAAACTCTGCCACTGGACCTTCGACAGCGGGCTGGTGGGCTTTGACGACGACTACCGCGTCATTGTCGCCCGTTCGATAGCACGGGACGGCAACTTGCCGGGGCATATCCAGCAGTTTGCGCACCGGCCGATGATCCTGCCTGAGAGGCAGTGTCATTATCCTGCGACGGAGAATCTGGCCTGGCATCGGAATCGGTACAAGCTTGGTGGATGATCATGTCAACCTTTATGCTTGGGAAATATCCAACTGATTTCAGTATTGAGCCAAAACCTGTATTACGCCGCCAAAAAATGCGTCGACTCAAATACGGTCCGTTCAAACGTCTTACAGCCTATTATTCTTGACAGTTCTGAATACTTAAGGCTTATTTTCCGCTGGCAAAAAATTACCCGACCAGATCCCTGGCGAATGAAGTTACAGCTCACTCTCTCTTGTTGAATGTCAGCATATGGACAACAATTCCCAATTCGCAAAAAAGCACATTCACGTTACGTGCGCCATCATCGAACGCGGGGGGCGCGTGCTAGCTACCCAGCGCAGCGCAGCCATGAGCATGCCACACAAATGGGAATTCCCCGGCGGCAAGATTGATCCGGGCGAAACAGCCGAAGAATGTCTGCGCCGCGAACTGCTGGAGGAAATCGGGATTCAGGCCCGCATTGGACGCAGCCTTCCTACCAGCACTCATCAGTATCCGACATTCACAATCACCCTCTACCCCTTCGTCTGCACCATTGAAGAAGGGGAAATTTTCCTTCATGAACACGCCGCCTTGCTCTGGCTGCCGCCAAACCAACTGCACACCCTGGACTGGGCCGAAGCCGATATTCCGGTTTTAGGGGCGTATCTGGCCACAAACGGCGGAAAGTCCTGATGCGACAACCGGTAACAGGAATCTACGACGCGCTGCTTGATGAACTGCTTCGCGACTCGCTGGATCGGCATCCGGAACTGCGGACAATCTTCGGCAAGATCGATCAGGAAGAGTTGCCGAGCCGTTATGCCGCCTTTGTCGCCAAAGTGCTGGAGCAGGCCCTGCGTGAGGAATCGGACCCGCAACGTCGGCTGGCCCTGTGCAACGAAATCCTTGGGCAAGTCGCCAGTCAACCGGGCAAGGAACACCTTCGCAAGCATTGCCTTGTCCCGGAACAAAAACCTCTTCTTCTTGAAATTACCCCGCCCAACTTTGGCAGATCCGGCATTCCTCGCCCGCACACGTCCCTCTCGGAAAGCAGCCTTTTTACAGGTTCACCCCAGGAACCTCAGCTTGCCCATGAACTCAATGAGGAGATGCGCTCGGCAGATGGCGTGGACATTCTGCTCTCGTTCATCAAGTGGTCCGGACTTCGGCTCCTTATGGCCTCGTTTGAGGATTTGCGTGCGCGGCGCATTCCGGTTCGCGTAATCACCACGTCGTACATGGGGGCGTCAGATGCCAGGGCCGTGGAATGGCTTGCGGCCCTCCCAAACGTTCAGGTGCGCGTTTCCTACGACACGGAGCGCACCAGGCTGCACGCAAAGGCATATCACTTCCTGCGTCATACCGGATTCTCAACGGCCTATATCGGTTCGGCCAACATGTCGCACGCCGCCATCACCAGCGGTCTGGAATGGAATCTCAAGATTACTGCCCAAGACATGGGGCATATACTGCAAAAATTCTCCATCGAGTTTGAAACGTACTGGAACAGCCGCGAGTTCATCCCCTTTGACCCGCAGAACCCGGCGCCATTTCGCACAGCCATCGCGCGGGCGAGAAACCCGCGAAATGGTGCTCCGGCAGTCTTTTTCGATCTTTGCCCCCATCCTTTCCAGGAGCGCATCCTTGAGGCGCTGCACAGGGAGCGCTCTCTGCATGACCGGTGGAAGAATCTGGTGATCGCCGCCACGGGCACAGGCAAAACGGTGATCACCGCGTTCGACTTCAAGCGTTTTTATGAAGAACATGGGCGACAGGCGAAACTGCTCTTCGTGGCCCACCGGCAGGAAATCCTGCAACAGGCCCTGGCTACGTTCCGGCAGGTCTTGCGGGACCAGAATTTCGGAGAGTTGCAGGTCGGGGCCCATGAGGCAGGCCGTCTGGAACATCTGTTCTGCTCAATCAACATGCTTTCAACGCGACGACTGTGGGAACACGTCGGCCCGACTTTTTACGACTATATTGTCATAGACGAGGCCCACCACGGTGTAGCCAATAGCTACAGACCGGTGTTCGACCACTTCAAACCAAAGGTCATGCTCGGCCTTACCGCAACTCCGGAACGCATGGATGGCGGCAACGTGGCGGCGGATTTCGGCAATCGCTTTGCTGCAGAAATCCGTCTTCCCGAGGCTTTGGAAGAAAAACTTCTCTGCCCGTTCCATTATTTCGGCGTTGCCGATCCCATCGCCATAAGTGGCGATCAGTTCTGGAGCAATGGCCGATACGATGAATCCGCCCTCGAGAATGTCTACGTTCTGGATGATGTCCGCGCCCAGCAGCGCGTGGAAACGATCATATCCGCCCTGCATCGCTATGAACCCGAGTTGCATGCCCTCAAAGGAATCGGATTCTGTGTCACGATCCGGCATGCGCAGTTCATGGCCGAGCAACTCAGCCTGCGCGGCCTGCCGTCGGCGGCCTTTGTCTCCGGTCTGGATGGACACGCATGCGCCGACCTTTTGAACAAACTGAAAAATGGCGCGCTCACGTTCCTTTTCACAGTCGACAAACTCAGTGAAGGCGTGGACGTGCCCGAGGTCAATACGATCCTCTTTTTGCGTCCGACCGAGAGCCTGACCGTCTTTTTGCAGCAACTCGGTCGTGGTCTGCGCCACGCCCCTGAAAAAGACTGTCTCACGGTCCTCGATTTCGTCGGCCAGGCACACCGCCGGTTCCGCGCCGACAGCAAATTCAAGGCCCTCCTTCCCAGGCATCGTTTTGCCATCGACAAGGAAGTGGAGCTCGATTTCCCGCATCTTCCAGCTGGCTGCTCCATCCAGCTGGACCGGCTTTCGAGGGAATACGTTCTGGAAAATATCAGGGAGAACCTGCGGCGCCTCGCCGTCCAGGTGCCCGAGCGGCTCCAGTCTTTCACCAGCGAGACGGATCAGGACCTGACCTTCAGTAACTTCATCCGTCACCACGACTACGAACCGGAAGTGCTGCTGGCCAGGGAAACATGGAGCGGGTGGAAGGCAAAAGCGCAACTGGGTCCGATTCCCGCCGATCCCGATTTGAACAGGCTGAAGAAGGCGTTGATTCGCGCAGCATTTGTCAGCGGCCCTCATGAAGCCGCGCTCTATCGCCGGATTCTCGGCCAGATTAAGGAAGGCAATATTCGTCAGGCCTTATCTTTGGCCGGTAATTCGGCTTTCCTCATTTACTATCGCATCTGGGGCGACAGAGGAGAAAAGGTTGGCATCGCCACACTTGAGGAGGCCTTCTCGCGGTTGGCGGCAAACCCGACAATCTGCGCGGATCTGGATGAGATATTGGCTTGGTCGCAGGAGGCCAGCCATGCAGCAGGCCAGAGAATGCAGCTTCCCTATGCCTGCCCGCTGGAACTGCATGCCTTTTACGGCATCAAGGAGATCCAGGCGGCCCTCGGCAAGGCAAATTTGGAATCAGCCGGTCAGACCGGTGTAGGCGTGCTGCATTTCGCCGAAATCAAAACCTACGCACTGCTTGTGACCTTCCAAAAAACCGAAAAAGAGTTTTCGCCAAGCACCATGTACGCAGACTACCCGATCAGTCGTGAACTGCTGCATTGGGAGTCCCAGGCCAACACCGCGCAGCATCACGCTGACGGCCAGAACCTGATCCACCACAAAGATCGTGGGTACACGATCCTTGTCTTTGCCCGCGGACAGAAGAAAAAGAACGGTGCCACGGCCCCTTTCACATGTCTGGGGCCAGTGAAGCTGATCAAATTCGAAAGTGAACGACCGATTAAAATGACGTGGAGTCTGCATTATCCAATGCCTGTCGAGATGTTTGAAGATAACAGAAAGGGCGGTTGATAATGGGGACTGGGGGGGGGAGACACAATGGGCTGAAGGATACAGCATTCTCCCCTGAAAGGATACATCAACCACGCGATCTATTGAACCAAAGAGTACTGACCATGAAAATCTTGACCACAACCCTTCTCGTTCTCACGGTTTTGACTTCAACGGTATTTGCGGAAGGACCATGGCATGTTAACAACAGAGTCTACACCAATGTCAACGCCATGCAAAAAGGCAAAGAAGTGACAGTAAGCGGCAGGGTTAGCAACGGATCAGTGTGCAATCCACTACAGATAATTCTCTATGTACAAAACGACGAAGGCAAAACATATCGAATCAGTGCGATGGTTTCTAACTACGTTGGAAAAGGTGAGTTGTTTCAAGCGCGTTTCATTGCATGGAAAAGGGCTAATTGGTGGAAAATTGTTGCCATCGAGTCAAACTGACATGATTTTTTAGAATTTTAACCAATTCAAAATAAGCGATGCGCAGCTGCGTGTATATAAAAACTGCACACAGCTGCGCATTTTCGTTTCATAAAAGCAGTTTGTCAAAGTCTATACCGCTGTTTTTGAGTTGATACAGCACCTGTTCTGTTCATCTTGAAGTCTATGTATGATCTGTACGGTGCATTGAAGTCAAAAAGAAATGAAACTGCGCAATAATTCGAAACGCATATCCATCAAGAAATTCTTCAAAAAAATATACTTCACTTCCTTTTCGATACAATTAACAGACGAATGATTTGACAACACCAATATCGAAGCTCCACTTCCTGACTTGATCTATCCGTGCGCCCAACACCTTACCAAATTCTCTGCGATCAGACATGCCTGTTAGGAACGTGCCCGCATCCGAACACTGATGCTGCACAATGAACCACCTTGCATCAAAATGAACAGTCAAAATTGCCTTGCTCTGAAGCAATTTTAAAAAAAACTGTACGGTTTAGGATAATTACCGAACATCTAAGCCAAGTCACCTTTGGAACACTCCTTGCTTTGCTTCTATGAAAACATGATAAAAGACAAAACAAAAGCCGGGCACTTCTAAGCAGAGCGATTATCTCTTCCGGTAACTGGACTTCAGCAATCTTCAAAAATTAGACATGTGCCAAAAAATAATCATGAAAATTTACAGTTTAAACTGCATGAATTTAATAATTAACGATTTTTCAAATATATATATTTAAATTTAAATACAAATAAAGGATTAATCTGCAGATGTCCTTACTTAATGTTGCGGGCTAGGCTTATTAGTAAACAATTAAAGCAAAAACGAGGTATACGATGGAGTTTTTGAAGAAAGCATCTAATTCAGCAGAGCAACATAGCAGTGAAGCCAGAAAGATTGTTGAAGGAATACTGGCTGATATTCGCGCCAATGGTGAAGATGCCGTCCGTGTCATCGCTAAGAAATTCGACAACTGGGATCAGGAATTTGTGCTTTCTGCTGAAAAAAAGAGCCGACTGATTGCAAGTGTCTCAGAAGAAACAAAAAAAGACATCCGCTTTGCCTACGAGCAAATCACCGCTTTCGCCAAGGCACAACGCGACAGCATTACCGATTTTGAGATGGTCACGCCAGCAGGTGTCCGTGCCGGACAACGCGTCGTACCCATGGATGTGGCGGGTTGCTACATACCTGGCGGCCGCTTTGCCCACACCTGTTCCGCCCTCATGAGCATCGCTACTGCCAAGGTCGCGGGAGTTCCCTTCGTGATCGCCGCAACTCCCCCACGCGGGGACAGTATTGACGCTTCCGTCTGCTACGCCATGGACCTCGCAGGCGCAGACATCATCCTCGAGATGGGCGGCGTCCAAGCCGTCGCATCCATGGCGTACGGACTCTTTACCGGAAAGCGCGCAAACATTCTTGCCGGACCGGGCAACGCCTTTGTGGCCGAGGCAAAAGCCATCCTTGCCGCCGAAGGCTTGTGCGGTATCGATCTTTTTGCCGGCCCCTCCGAAATCGCGGTTATCGCAGACAAAAACGCTGACCCCATGACCGTGGCCATCGACTTGCTCTCCCAAGGCGAACACGGAACCAACTCCCCTGTATGGCTGTTCACGGATTCGCGCGAACTGGGCCAAAAGGTTCTCGAAATAATGCCCAAACTCATCGCCGACATGCCTGACCCGGCCACTCCGGCTAAATCCTGGGAAGAGTACGGCGAAATCATCCTCTGCGAAAACAAAGAGGAAGTCGTGTCCATCAGCGACCAGTACGCCCCCGAACATCTCGAAGTTCTGGTCGATGACCCAGAGTGGTGGCTCAACAATCTGAGTTCATACGGCTCACTTTTCATGAGCGAGTTCAGCACAGTCACCCATGGTGACAAGTGCGCCGGACCCAACCATATCCTGCCCACGAAGAAGGCCGCGCACTTCAGTGGCGGCCTAAATGTACACAAATACCTGAAAATTCTCACTTATCAAGAACCAGCCGACGAAAAGACTAGCTGCCTCATCAGCGAATACGCTTCCCGTCTTTCCCGCGTCGAAGGAATGGAAGGACATGCCAGGGCCTGCGACTGGCGTCTGACAAAATACAACCCCGGAAAAAGCTGGGATTTCAAGGTCTATCAGCATCCCCATTACGAGTAAGGCACACAGTTATACGCGTTCCGAAACATCTAATCTCCTGTTCTTCAACAGGAACCTCTGCTGAGCAGAGGAGGGAGCTTTGAATGAGATCACGAGTATTGCCCCTGCTTCTTATGGCCGCAGCCGCTTTCGGCTTTTTGACCTCAAGCGCCATGGCCGCCGAACCGTACACGGGAAAAACCATCAATCTGCGACTTGCCAGCCCCAGTCCGACGGGGTCAAACATGGTGCGCGGTTACGAAAAGCTTGTTGAGATAGTGGAAGAAAAATCAGGCGGCAAGGTAAAAATCAAGCTGTTCTCCAACGCCGTCCTCGGAAGTGACCGCGCCACCCTGGAAGCAGCCCAAAGCGGCACTCTGGACATGGCGTCCTGCTCTTCGCCCAACATGGCCAGTTTTGCCCGTGAATACATGATATTCGACCTCCCGTTCGTCACCTACCCCGAGTACCAGAAGAATCTTTATGCCGCGCTCGATTCGGGCGAACTGGGCAAGCGACTGGAAACCGTCGCCGAAAGTATCGGGCTTAAGACAATAATGTACAGTGAATACGGATATCGTAAATACGTAAGCGCCAATAAACCTCTGAAGAGCATCGCTGACCTCAAAGGCCTCAAGGTTCGCACCACGGATTCTCCCATCGAAGTTGCTGTCGCCAAGGCTCTTGGCATGAGCCCGGCTCCGATCGCTTGGGGCGAAGTCTATACAGCTCTGCAGCAAGGCACAGTGGACGCCGAAGGCAACAACTATGAGCACTTGGTGAACGCCAAGCACATTGAAGTGCTGAAGTATGCCATGGACTCCAACCACAACTACAGCATGCACCTGCTGATGATGAACAAGAATACGTTCGACGAACTGCCCGCAGCGGTCCAGAGTCTGCTCATGGAATCTGCTCGTGAAGCCCTTGATTGGCAGCGCGCCATCACTGTCGAACACGAGGCAAAGGCTGAAAAAGCCATGCTCGATGCCGGAATCACGATTCACAGGCTGACCGACGAACAGCGTGCAGAACTTGTCAAAGCAACCAGAGTTGTGTGGGATGAATTCAAGAACGAATTGGACCCCGAACTGCTTCAACTGCTGCTTGACACTCAAAAATAGACGGTGACCCAATTACGATGCATGGGGCAGTCTGAAGCTGCCCCATGTGTTTAAGAGAGAACATGTGAGTCGAGGAGTATCGCCATGTCTAGCACCAGTGAGACGTCGTTGAATCCGCACAAAAGCCTTTTAACATTGCTCAATGAAAATCTTGAGAAGCCGATCATCATCATCGGCTTACTTGGATCGATACTGCTCATATCATATCAGTGTCTGGGACGGTATATTCTGACAGAATTCTTTCCTGATATGATAATACCTGCATGGACTGAAGAAACAGCAAGATTCTTGTTTATATGGTCGACATACTCTGCTATTCCACTCACAATAAGGCTTAGAAACAACATACGAGTAGATGTAATCTACGATAGACTTTCACCAAAAATGCAAGGAATGACTTGGATTATGGTAGATATTGCTTTTTTAGCATTATCATCAGTCATACTTTACACCAGTTTTGGCTACCTTGAGATGCAGCTAAAGTACTCTCAGTATACTCCTGCACTAAGAATTCCTTATTATATTCCGTATATTATTCTTCCCCTTGGTTTTGGGTTAATGGTGCTTCGCTTACTACAAGACATTGTTGCACAGATCCAAGCTTCAGGGTTCAAGCTTACGCTCCTGGCTTGCACTCTCTGCGGTATTATTGTTCTCCCCGTATTTTTGGTCGAAGACGCCAACGTGCTCGCACTGCTTTTTGGCTACTTCGCGCTGTTTCTTTTCATGGGAGTACCTATCGCCATCTGTCTCGGACTGGCGACACTCGCCACGATCATCTGCGCGGATACGCTTCCGGTAAACTACATCGCCCAGATACCTTTCACCTCCATCGACAGCATGCCCATCATGGCCATCCCCTTCTTTATCGCTGCGGGAGTGTTCATGGGGGCCGGCGGCCTCTCGAAACGACTTCTAGCGCTAGCGGACTACATGCTCGGGAGTTTGCCTGGCGGCATCGCCCTGGCCAGTATCGGGGCAAGCATGTTTTTTGCCGCCATCAGTGGATCCGGTCCCGCCACTGTGGCTGCCATCGGCATGCTCACAATTCCTGCCATGATCGAACGCGGTTACGACAAGCTCTTCGCTTGCTCGGTTGTCGCTTCGGCAGGCGCCATCGGCGTGATGATTCCACCGAGCAACCCTTTCGTCGTCTACGGCGTCACCGCGCAGGCCTCCATCGGCAAGCTCTTCATGGGAGGCATCGTCCCGGGCGTCTTGACGGGCCTGGCGCTTATGCTCTTCACCTACGTGTATTCGAAGAAACGCGGCTGGGTGGGTCTGGAACAAAAGAGAAGTCCGATCCTGTTCATACGCGCCATATGGGACGCCAAATGGGCCCTTCTAGTTCCGGTCATTGTTCTTGGTGGCATTTACGGCGGCATCATGACACCGACGGAAGCGGCAGCGGTCGCCGCCTTGTACGGCCTTGTGGCAGGATTGTGGATCTACAAGGAACTTACACTAAGAAGCTTCCTTGATTGCGTGGTCAATGCAGGCGCTTCCTCGGCAGCAATCATCTTTCTCATTGCATTGGCGACACTATTCGGCAACATCATGGCCATTGAAGGGGTGCCCGAAAAAATCGCCAACATCATTCTTGGTATCACGGAGCAGAAGATCCTGGTGCTCCTCATGATCAATGTGTTCCTCCTCTTTGTCGGCACGTTCATGGAAGCTCTTGCGGCCATCGTCATCCTCACCCCGGTACTACTTCCCGTCGTTGAAAAGCTGGGCGTGGACCCGGTCCATTTCGGAATTATCATGGTCGTCAACCTCGCCATCGGCTTTGTTACGCCACCCGTGGGGGTCAACCTTTTCGTGGCTAGCGGCATCGGCGGAGCCAAGATCTCCGAACTTTCCATTTCGATACTTCCCATGCTCGCGTTGATGATCGCGGTATTGTTCCTCATCACCTTTATTCCGGCCATCCCCATGATATTGGTTCCCTAAAGAACGAGATGCAATCAGATGGTCATAGATTAGGCATAACCAACAACCTGAAATGATTTCGAGCCCTCGCCAGACAGTTGGCGAGGGCCCTCTTCAATCCATATCTTTTGCTCTTTGCTCAACGTTTGCCAGGCTGAGCACGACAGAAGTCCATCTTTTCGCTTTCTTTCCTAATAATTGCATGAAAACTTCAACGGAGACAGACATGCAGATAAAGCTCGTTAAAACAGGAGCTATGGAGGTCCCTCCGGATCGCGCCGGTAAGGAAAAACCTGAATTCCATCATCGCGCAGAGGGCTTGAGGCAGCGCAACGTCCTTACTCCCTGTGCCCCCACGATCTGTTTCCGCAGAGTCGCGCCATGAACGACAACGAAACACCCACCCCACTCCCGGACCAAACCTTCCTGGACCGGGCGATCGAATCGGGCCGCAGTGTCCAGCAGGAAGTGGCCGAAGGCATCGAAAACGGCGAAATGCCCGTCCGCTACCAGCACAACGCCACAACCATCCTGCCCAAAGAGCAGGCCATCCTGGCGCGCTCTCGAATTTTTCTCGTAGGCTGCGGAGGGCTTGGCGGACATGTACTGGAATTTCTCGTCCGGGCCGGAGTGGGCACCATTCTGGCGTGTGATCCGGGCCGACTCGAACCCAATCACGCCAACAGATACCTGCTTGCATCTTCAGATAATATCGGACGGACCAAGGTCGAAATCGCCTGCGAGCGCACCGGGCGGATCAACCCCTTGGTCAGAGTGATCCCCGTGGCCAGGGATTTTCAGGAAGAGAACTTTTTGGCAGACCTCGTTGTCGACTGTCTGGGCGGGGTAAAATATCGACGGAATTTGCAGCGCATGGCCACGGAAGCGAAAGTGCCGCTCGTTTCAGCCAGCATTTCAGGATGGACTGCCCTCGTCAGCACAACATGGCCCGGCGAGACAGGACTGGCGGAATTCATGAACGAAAAACAGGCGGATCGCGAACTGATTCAGGGTATCCCCATCCCCGTGGCAGGCTTTGCCGCTTCCCTTCAGGCCACGGAGGTGTTGCGGATTCTGACTGGCCATGTTCCGGCTCTGCGGGGCAGTCTTCTGTTGGCCGACCTTGCTGAAATGCGCTTCTCCTCCATCAGTCTACAGACAAGCCAGGAGTTCTCGATCTGATTTCCAGGCCAGTACCCAACGCGCACGCCACAAAGCAAAACAACATCCTCCACTCCCGCGTCACAAAGTCCCGTTCTTCGAAGCCAACGTGTCTATCTCCAGCTTGACCATGCGTCTCTGCAGCGTCGAACGCGACAGGCCAAGCATCTTGGCCGCGCCATTGGGCCCGGAGATGACCCCACGGGAACGGGTCAAAGCCTGAATGATATGCTGCCGCTCCACCTCCTCAAGACTGCAGCTCGAAGGAGGCTTCGGCGGTGCCGGAAGAGGTTCGTCAGCCCCTTGCGGGTAGCCCACTGCATCCGTGCGCAATGCCTCTTCGATATCCTGGCGGCTCAGCTTTCCGGAAATACCCTGCCTTATCAGCAGGGCGCTGATGACGTTTCGCAGTTCGCGGACGTTTCCCGGCCAGCAGTGTGTCTGGAGTTGGTACAGAAGGTCCTGGGACAGCTGTATTTGCGGCAATGAGTACTGCGAACAGAGCTGCGTGACGAAATAACTCGACAGAGCGGGGATGTCCTCGATCCTGTCGCGCAGGGGCGGAATTTCAAGCGTGCAGGACGAAAGCCTGTAGTAAAAATCGCTACGTACCTTTCCCTGACTGACGGCCTCGCGCATCTGGACGTTGGTCGCGGCGATAAGCCGGGCATCGACGGAGAAGGAGACGCTTTCCCCCACGCGCTCAAAACAGCTGTCGTCCAGGACATGCAGTAGCTTGCTCTGCATTTCCTGATTGAGCTCGGCGATTTCATCCAAAAAGAGCGTACCCTGATGAGCAAGCTCGAAGCGACCGACGCGTTTCGTCGCGGCCCCGGTGAATGCCCCCTTGGCATGGCCGAAGAGTTCGCTCTCGAAAAGCGTAGAGGCCATGGCTGGACAGTTGACCTTCACAAACTGCATTGCGCGGCGCTGGCTGCGACAATGAATGTAATGAGCCAGGCGCGACTTGCCCGTCCCCGTCTCTCCGAGAATGAGCACGGGGATATCCAGCACGGCCACTGCATGGACCTTGGTCATGAAACGACGCATGGACTGGCTTTCAAAAAAGAACGTCTCGCACTCACCCGTATCGCCGGTGTACGGAACCTGATTCAGACTTGCGCCCTGCTCAATGTGCTCCATGGCCAGAAGCGCTCCCAGGCCCACGGCCACAAAGGGGGAAAGTTCCAGCAAGAACTCCATGATCTCATAGAGGTTGTCCGGCTTCTGCCGGAAGGAACAGTGCAGGGTGCCGATGATTTTGTCGTTGAGGATAAGCGGAAAAGCCATGGTCGTGGTCAGTCCCGCCTCAGCCATGGGATGGAGCATTGATTCCGCGAAATGCTGCGAAACGTCCGTGATGACGACGGGTTTGCGCGACTCGATGACGTGCCCGGCGACAGTCGTCTTCTCGGCCTTGCGTATGGGTGAGAGCGAATTGATGACCGCGCCCTCCGCAGCGGTGAAGTAGCTCAGCAGTTCGCTGTTGGGATCGTAAAGATTGATGCAGAGCCGGTCAAAGCTGAACTGCTGGCGAAATAGTCGAGACAGGTTCTGGAGGAACAGGCTTCGCGACGAAACCTTGCCAAGGGAGGAGACAAGCTCGCGCCCCAGTGCCTGAGCATCAAGCATGCGCGATGTGTGTGTCCTGAGATTTTTTGCCGAATCCATGCGCCAGCCCCCCTGAAGAAAATAACGATTAAGATGCCCACCAGTTGCCCAAATCCGGGCACATTGTCCAGCTACGCGCACTCCAAGATATTACGAACCGGCCTGCATCAAAAAAAAATCTTAAATATCAGCTTGTTGAATTTTTTTCCAGAGGCTCTGTTTTTGGAACGCTCCTTGCTTAAAATCCTCATAAGAGCATCGAGTGATTTTTTTACGATGAGGACGACATACAACATGTCACAAAACAAATATTTGCGATTCATATTTATTTTGCGATCTATTGTAAATTCATTTTAAACATGAATTTTTTGCAAAATAAAAAAAGCAAATGTTTTGATAAAATTGAGGCAAATCGAGCCAAGATCATTTTATATAAAAATGCATCGCCATTTTATTCTTTGACTCGATTATACATTTTAACAGCTTTAGGAGGCATACATGGCTATCGATTTTTTAGTACACGAAGCCGCGGATGGCGTTGGCGTAGTGGTCGTTGAAGGCTTGAAAGCCAATCAGGAGATCACCGGCTGGATCATGAAAGAAGACCAGACCGTCAAGATCAAAATTCTCAATGACATCCCGATCGGCCACAAGGTCGCCATGAAGGACTTCGCCACCGGTGACACAGTTTTCAAATACAACACCGACATCGGCAAGGTCGTGGCCCCCATCAAGAAAGGCGAACACTTGCACGTCCACAACGTCAAAACCAAGAGGTGGTAATCCATGCAGACCAAATTTTTCGGATATCGTCGTGAAAATGGCCGTGTCGGCATTCGCAACCATGTCGTCGTACTCCCCCTGGACGACCTGTCCAACGCGGCCTGCGAAGCCGTTGCCAACAACGTCAAGGGTGTACTGGCCATCCCCCATGCTTATGGCCGCCTGCAGTTTGGCGAAGACCTGGACCTGCACTTCCGCACCCTGATCGGTGCGGGCAGCAACCCCAACGTCGCCGCAGTCATAGTCATCGGCATTGAACCTGTGTGGACCGGTCGCATTGTCGAAGGCATCGCCGCCACCGGAAAGCCCGTGGCCGGATTCGCCATCGAGAAGAACGGCGATCTGAACACCATTTGCGCCGCCTCCCGCAAAGCCAAAGAATTACTTCAGTGGGCCACCGAACTGCAGCGCACAGAGTGCGATGTCAGTGAACTGTGGATCTCCACCAAGTGCGGCGAGTCCGACACAACCTCCGGCATCGCCACCAACCCCACTGTCGGCAACGCCTACGACAAACTGTACGAACAGGGATCGACCCTGCTCTTCGGCGAAACCACCGAACTGACCGGTGGCGAGCACCTTGTACTCGAGCGTTGCATCAACGACGAGGTCCGCAAGGACTTCCAGTTCTACTTCGACCGCTACGCCAAAGTCGTTGACGACCACAAGACCAGCGATCTGTCCGACTCCCAGCCCACCAAAGGCAACATCGAAGGCGGCCTGACCACTATCGAAGAGAAGGCTCTCGGCAACATCCAGAAGATCGGCCGCAAGGCCCCCGTCGTCGGATGTCTGGAAAAAGCCGTCGCCCCCACTGGCCCCGGCCTGTGGTTCCAGGACTCCTCCTCCGCTGCCGCCGAGCAGGTCACCCTGTGCGCAGCCTCCGGCTTCGTGGCCCACTTCTTCCCCACCGGTCAGGGCAACATCATCGGCAACCCGATCTTGCCCGTCATCAAGCTTTGCTCCAACCCCCGCACCCTGCGGACCATGGAAGAGCACTTCGACGTGGATGTCTCCGGCCTGCTGCGCCGCGAGATCAACATGGACGAGGCCGGTGACATGCTCCTGGACATGATGATCAGAACGTGTAACGGACGTCTGACTTCTGCAGAGGCCCTGGGGCACCGTGAATTCATTATGACTCGTCTGTACGAGAGCGCATAGCGCTCCTGAAACTCCTCTTCCGGCTTTCCGCTGGAAGAGGAGTTATTTGTACACTCGCAAAACAAGCTTTGCGCGTCTCAAAAAAGTGGCATTCGCTCAACGCAAAAACTCCGAGTGCCCCCTCCCCCTCCCTAAAACCTTTCGAAGGTCGCGCGGAGGGGGACTTCGTTTCCGGCAACAACGCTGATCAACTCAAATGAAAATGACGTCCAGCCCGCGCACACCTGTCCGCGGCAACAAACGGAGTGAACTTATGTCGTCTAGTCCCCGCAGTTTTGAGGAAGTGTCCCGGGAGATCCGAGGCAAGAAAATCCTTGTGGCCAACCGCGGCATCCCGGCTAGGCGCATCGTCCGCTCCATCAAGGAAGTTTTCCAGGCCGTACCCATGATCACGGCCACCGATGTTGACAAGACCGCGCCCTTCTCAGCCGGTGCTCAAGAGCTTTTACACCTCGGAGAGAACCCGAGGGCCTATCTGGACATCGACAAGATCATCTCCATGGCCAAGGCCAGAGGCGTTGCGGCCATCCATCCCGGCTGGGGATTCGCATCCGAAGACGACTCCTTCCCCTCCAAGTGCGCCAAGGCGGGTATCCTCTTCATCGGCCCCACCTCCGAGGCCATGGGTCTTCTGGGTAACAAGGTGCAGGTCCGCACCCTGGCCCAGAAACTGGGCATTCCGGTAGTACCGGGTTCCGAAGGGGCTGTGTCTGTGGAAGAGGCTAAAAAGGTGGCCGCCGAGATCGGCTTGCCGGTCATGCTCAAGGCCGAAGGTGGCGGCGGAGGCCGCGGCATTTATGAAGTTTTCAAAGAGGAGCAGTTGGCCGACGCCTTCATCAAGGCCTCGACCCTGGCCCAGGCGTCCTTCGGTAATCCACGCCTCTATGTCGAGCGTTTGCTGACCTCCGTACGGCACATCGAGATCCAGGTCATCGCCGACAAGTACGGCAACGTCTTCGCCTTCGACGAGCGCGACTGCACGGTGCAACGTAACCACCAGAAACTGGTGGAGATCACGCCCTCCCCGTGGGTGGGCATGACCCAGGAGTTGCGCGAACAACTCAAGAGTTACTCGCGTCAGTTGGTGCTCGCCGTCGGTTACCATTCCCTCTGCACCGTGGAATTTCTGGTAGATGCAACTGGCAAGGCGTACCTCATCGAGGTCAACACGCGCCTGCAGGTCGAACACGGCATTACCGAGTGCCGCTTCGGGATCGACCTCGTGGAGGAGCAGATCGCCGTGGCCTTCGGGGCCGAACTGCGCCTCTCAGACGAGAACTGCACGCCCAAAAGCCACGCCATCCAAGTCCGCATCAACTGCGAGGACCCGCAAAACAATTTCTCACCCAATGCCGGACGCATTACGCGTTACATGTCCCCTGGCGGGCCGGGTGTGCGCGTGGACTCGTGCGTGTGTGGGGGCTACGAGTTCCCGGCCCAGTATGACTCCGCCGCGTCTCTGCTTATCGCCTATGGTCCACAGTGGAACAAGGTTCTCGGCATCATGGAGCGGGCGCTGGACGAGTACATCATCGGCGGCATCAAGACGACCATCACGTTCCACCGCCAGATCATCGCCCACCCGCGCTTCCGCAGCGGCGACTATGACACGAAATTCGTGGCCAGCGCACCCGAGCTCATGATCTATCTTGATAAGGAGTCCGAGGCCGTGCGCCTCTCCCGATTGGTGGCTGAGATCTCTGCCCAAGGATATAATCCACACGTGAAGCTGGGTGAATATAGAACGCGCGAAGGCAAGCAGATGGATCCCTTCAAGCCATCCCTGCCGCCCATCGAGCCGGAATACTATGACTATCCGTACCCGCGAGGCGACCGTGACGCCATCCTGTCGTATATTCGAGATTCCGACCATGTGCACTTCACGGATACGACAACACGCGACATCACCCAGTCCAACTCGGGCAACCGTTTCCGGCTGGCCGAAGATCGCATCATCGGACCTTACCTCGACAACTGTGGATTCTTCTCCTTAGAAAACGGAGGCGGCGCGCATTTCCACGTAGCCATGCTCGCCAACATGACCTATCCATTCTCCGAGGCGAAGGAATGGAACGAGTTCGCACCCAAGACCCTGAAACAACTACTGATCCGCTCGACTAATGTGCTTGGCTACAAACCCGTGCCGCGCAACATCATGCGCCGCACGGGCGAAATGATCTGCGAACACTACGATGTGGTGCGCTGCTTCGATTTTCTCAATCACATCGAGAACATGCGTCCTTTTGCCGAAGTAGCCCTGAATTCCCGGAAGAACATCTGGGAACCCGCCATCTCCCTATCGTTCGCCAAGGGCTTCGATGTGCCGCACTATCTGGGCGTGGTACAGGAAATCATCGAAATGAACGCCCAAGTGGCGGGATGCTCCAAGAACAAGGCAGAAAAACTCTTCATTTTGGGCCTGAAGGACATGGCTGGCTCTTGCCCTCCCATCTTCATGACCGAACTGGTCAAGGCCATCCGCAAGACTTATCCGGAACTGCTCATCCACTACCACCGTCACTACACCGACGGACTCTTCGTGCCGGCGGTGGCTGCGGCGGCCAAGGCCGGAGCACACATTGTCGACACAGGAATCGGCGCTTCCGTGCGCTGGTATGGTCAGGGCGAGGTGCTGTCCACGGCGGCCTACATCGAAGAACTGGGGCTTAGGACCAACCTGAACAAGGAAATGATCCGCACTACGGGTTTCGTGCTCAAGCAAATCATGCCCTATTACGACAAATATACGGCCCCGTATTTCCAGGGCATCGACTACGACGTAATCGAGCATGGCATGCCCGGCGGCGCGACATCGTCCTCCCAAGAAGGGGCCATGAAGCAAGGCTACATTCACCTCTTACCCTACATGCTCAAGTTCTTGGCAGGCATCCGCAAGATCGTGCGCTACCACGACGTGACACCGGGCTCGCAGATCACCTGGAACACAGCTTTCCTGGCCGTGACCGGTGCCTATAAACGTGGCGGCCGCAGGGGACTTCGCAAGCTGCTATCCGTGCTGGACCAGGTCGTGACCCTGCCCGAAGCGAATCTGACAGAAGAGATCCGGGATGCGCGCCTGGAAATCTACCAGGACGCCAACGATGCCTTCCGCAACCTGCTCCTTGGCAAATTTGGACGCCTGCCCCTCGGCTTCCCGCCGGATTGGGTCTACGAATCGGCCTTCGGCCCGAAATACGGGGAAGCTATCGCCCGACGGACCGAGGCTTCTCCCCTGGCCGCGCTGGAAGACGTAGACGTGGCCATGGAACAGAAGAGCCTCGCTGAACACATCGGCCGAACGCCCACGGAAGAGGAATTCCTCATGTACCTGAGCCATCCTGGAGATGCGCTGAGTACCATAAGGTTCGCGACGAAATACGGAGACTGCAACAGGCTACCTCTCCACGTCTGGTTCGAAGGCATGAAGGCCAGCGACGAACTCATGTTCAAAGACAGTAACGGCAAGCACCACGTGCTGTGCATGAAGCACATTTCCAGGCCTGACGACAACGGCATGAGCCTGGTCTCCTACACACTCGACTCCGAATCCTTCAGCCAGCAGGTCAAGGTGGCCGAGGCTACGGGACAAACAGAAGCCGGGATGGAAATGGCCGACTCGAGAGACCCTTACCAGGTGGGCTCCCCCTCCAGCGGCGACCTTTGGGTCGTCCATGTCAAGCCCGGCGACATGGTGAAAAAGGGCGAAGAGCTATTCAACATCTCCATCATGAAACAGGAGAAGGCGGTCCTGGCACCGGTGGACGGCATGGTCGATCGGGTACTAAAATTCGCCGACTTCCAGGAAGACAGAAAGATGGTTCCGGTAAAGGAAGGAGAACTTCTGGTTGTCCTCGTGCCTGCGCCGCGCAAATGCCCCACCTGCTCCGCGCCGGTAACCAGCGAAGACTTCAAATTCTGCACTTCGTGCGGACAGAAGGTTTAAACGCTCCGTCGAGATTGACGCCGATCTGAGATGGCATACGGACCGGTATCGGCGTCATCCAAGACCCCACAGTACGAAATATTGGAGCAAAACGGCCTATTCGTCACGATTAGAATAACGGCCCCGCCCGTCACGCGGAAAGCCTTCATATCGGATCTTTTCTTCGGAGTGATGGCCCTCTTCGTGGCTGATTTATAATTCAGCGAATCCATGGTCTCATAGTGCATGCCTAGAGCTTGCGCCGGGCCGGGACAATCTTCGGTGGTCAAGCAGGAGGGGACACATGGATCCGAAAACACTTCGGTCACGCATAAAAGAGGCGGTCAATCTGGACGCAGCCCTTGCGGTCTGCCTTGATGCGGCAAGCGAAGCCTGTACGATCCTGGTACAGGGCCAAGCCGAACTCACGGAAAACATGGTCACGACCAAAAGCCCTGGCGATGTAACCACGGAGATCGACAGCCGTGCCGAGAAAGCAATTCGATACCGGTTGCAGGCCGCATTTCCCGATTTTGCTTTCACGGGCGAAGAAGGCGGCGCGAGCGGCCATTCGCGATGCCGCTGGATCGTCGATCCTCTCGACGGGACCATGAACTACGTGCACGGCTTCCCCTTCTATGCCGTTTCCCTGGCTCTAACCGTGGACGATGAGGTCGCTGTGGGCGTGATCGCCGACCCAATACACAACGAAACCTTCTGGGCCATGTCCGGTTGCGGTGCGTTCCTTAACGGCAAGCCCATTAAAGTCTCGGCCGTGGATTCGATAGACAGGGCACTGGTAGGCACGGTTTTCCCACCACCATCTTGGCCAGAACAAGACGTCTACCTCAAAAGATTTTGCCGGGTAGCGACAAATGCCGCAGGCATCCGGCGGGCCGGAGCTGCCGCCCTTGATCTGGCCTACGTCGCAGCGGGTAGGCTGGACGCTTTTTTTGTAGAAAGCCTCAAGTCCTGGGACATCGCAGCGGGAATGCTGCTTGTCACAGAAGCCGGAGGACAGGTCGCGGACTTCTTCACGACAAGGTCACCGTTGCTCACAAATCGTCTCGCAGCGGCAAACTCACACATTCTTCTGTCCCCATTGCTCGAACTGCTTCATCAGCAGGACTGAGGCTCGCCCATTCTGACGTTCTCCGCACAATACTCAGAACCCTAAATTAGTGCTCAAAGGGACAGGTGCTTAATGCCCCTCTTGAGGGCTTCCCCGCGATCAGCCCCGGAGCACCGCGTCGATGACCGGTGTAAGTTCGTCGATACCTATGGGCTTGGCCACGTATGCGTTCATGCCCGCGGCCAGGATTCTTTCCCTGTCGCCGCTCATGGCATAGGCGGTCATGGCGATAATGGGCACGTCGCGCCTCGCGGAATTGCCGGACTGACGAATGCGGCGGGTGGCCTCCAGGCCGTCCATGACCGGCATCTGCACGTCCATGATGATCAGATCAAAGTCCCTGCTCTCCAACATTTCCAGAGCTTCCAGGCCGTTACGGGCCTCCTCGACCCGGTGCCCGCTGCGTTCGAGCAGCTTGCGGACCGCAAAAAGGCTAACCGCGTCGTCCTCGACCACGAGAATCCGGACCGGGCGCGCACCCTGAAGGGAACGGGCATCCGTCCTGGACTGGGCGGGGGAGCCTGCGCCGTCGCCCATGGGAATACAGAAATGAACGCTAGTGCCCTGCCCCAGTTCGCTCTCCACCGACATATTCCCGCCCATGAGAAAGACCAGATGCTTGCAGATGGCCAGCCCCAGCCCTGCCCCCTGCTGGTCTCGACGGTATCCCTGGGCGGCCTGGGTGAAAGACGTGAACAGCGCGCTCATGGCTTCATCGGCGATGCCCTGACCGGTATCGGAGACCGTAAAAAAGAGGCGCGTCTGACCGGAGCGGACCGAGGACAGGGGGTGAATCTCCAGCAGGATGCGACCCTGTTCCGTGAATTTGAAGGCATTGCCGATAAGATTGATGAGTACTTGCTGCAGGCGCAGGGGATCCCCCATCACCGTTTGCGGCAGGTCCGCGCTGAGGTGGTGTTGCAGCATCACGTCGGACTGTACCGAGATGGGCACGAACAGGTCCACGACCTCGCCCACGACCTCGCGCAGGGAGAACGGGACCTGGCGCAGAGGCATCTTGCCGGCCTCGATCCGCGAGAGATCGAGGATGTCGGAGAGAAGCCGCGTCAGGCGGTCGGTGGATTGGATGGCAAGGGAGCAGAACTGACGCTGTTCCTCGCTTAAGGGCGAGACTTCCATCAGCTGAAGCATGCCCAGAATGCCGTTCAGGGGAGTGCGGATCTCGTGGCTCATGTTGGCCAGGAATTCGGACTTGGACCGATTGGCGGCTTCGGCCGCATCACGGGCCTGGGCCAGGCGGGCGTGCGTGGCCCGGATTTCGGAATGATTGATATCTATGCAGAAGAGCTCGGGGCTTCGGCCAGGTACCTGCACGAGGGCGTGGGACGAGTAGACGGGGATCGACGAGCCGTCCTTGCGCATCAGTGTCAGTTCCGAGGCGGGGATGTTCTCGCCGGTCTCGATCATGCGGCGCATGGCGGCGCGCACGTCGTCACGCATGTCCGGCGGGATGATGAGGTCCAGCAGACTCCGACCGATGGCCTCCTGCTCAGTATAGCCGTAAAAGGTCTCGGAGGCCTTGTTCCAGTAACTCACCATGCCGTCCAGGGTGTAGCCCTGCACGGCCACAGTGGGCACGTTGCGCAGAATTCCCCGGAAGCGCTCCTCACTGTGCCGCAGGTCTTCGTCCGCCCACAACCCCATCAGGATATGCCCGGCCTCGGACAGCACATCGCGCTCCCGCGTGGTCCAGCGGCGATTGTGCCGGCACTCGTCCAGGCCCACGAATCCTCGAAAACGAGTCCCGATGAAGAGCGGGCGTACCAGAACGGAACGAATGTCCTGCTCCCGCAGGTCTCTGATCGTTCTCTCGTCGGGGATGTCGGCGATATCGGCGAACTCGATGGCCTGGCCGTGCATAAGTGTGGCGATCCACCACCATTGCCTGTCGGCGAGAATGCCTTGCAGGTTGCCTTGCTGCAACGTCACGCCCGGCGCCGCCCATTCGGCAGTGTTGTCCATTGTTTCCGTGTCGGGCCTGTAGGTGAAGACATAGGCCCTGCTGACGTCCAGGGTCTCGCCGAGCAGACGCAGCAATTCGAGCTGGAACGGCATCAACCCGTCCGCCTTGATGGCCGCAATGGAAATGCGGCCAAGCAGATCGCGGTCGGCCCGCTCGCGCCGCTCGGCCTCTTCCGCCCGCTTGCGCTCGGTGATGTCCTGGTTCACCCCGTAGGACCTGATTGTCCTGCCCTGCTCGTCCTTCTCGATGAAAAAGCGTACCGCAAAATGGTCGACCGCACCGTCGACATGAAGCACGCGGTGTTCAAAGTAGCGGACGAAGTCGGGATCATCCGCGTCCAGAGCCCTGCGGATTTCTTCTGCAAAATGCTGCTGGTCCCCGGGAAACACGAACCTGCGTGCATATTCTTCCATGGGCATGGCGTATCCGCCCATTTCTTCGGCGCTGGTCCGTAACAGATCGTATAAATTGTCGGAAAGCAAAAACGTGTCGCCGGACGCATCCAACTCCCAGTGCCCGAGCCGTGCAACGCTCAAGGCGCTGGAAAACACTTTGCGGCTCGTCAACAGCTTTTCTTCGGCCGCCTTGCGCTCCGAGATGTCCGTAATGAAGCCCTGACATTGCGTCACGGTGCCGTGCTCGTCACGCACGGCCACCGCGCTTGCCGCCGCCCAGAAAACAGAGCCGTCCCTGCGCCTGAGCCGGCATTCAAGCTCGATCACCTGGCCGCAATCCTCAAGCAGGCGCATGAGCGCGACCCGGTCCCGTGGGCTGGCGTAGACTTGGTCGGCAATGCAGGTAACGGACTCGACAAGTTCCTGCGTGCTTGCATAGCCGAGCATCCCGGCCAGGGCGGGGTTGACCGCCAGATAGCGTCCCTCGGGCGTGGAGGTGAAGATGCCGATGGGGGCATTATTGAAGATGTCCTGAAGTTCGGGGGCGAGGGGCGAAACGCCGTTTATACGTGAGCAGGCAGGACCGGACATAGACGGCTCCATGCGGTCAGGGGTTGCGAAGGAGGATTATCAATTTCAATAAGCAATTTTAATAAGCGATTTCAACCTTATTGTAAAACGATACAGCCATTCTTACGGTCAAGCCCCCAAAACCCTCATCGCCCGGACGCCGCCCAGTACCCGCGATTTCAGGGAGCAATCACTGAATCGATCCGGCCTGAACCGTATCGTGCCCAAGACTTTGCAGAAAGCGGCTCAAAATGCTCAAGGGGACAGGTGCTTAAAAAATGCTCAAGGAGACAGGAAATGCTCAAGGGGACAGGTGCTTAATGCCCCTCTTCTATGCACACCCACCTTCCCCCTTATGCTCGCCACATATACGTCCGCGCCTTCCGGACAGGTATTGGACTTTGGAGAGATTGGACTCCTCATCCGACGCGGCCGCCTCGCATGCGGTTTCTGTTCGTCGAGCCAGGGTTTTGCCTGCGGCTTCCTTCAGATTCCACCTCGCGGTGGACACCCTTGCCGTCCGGCTAACGCTTCCCCCTGTCGGGTGCGTAGAGGACTTTCACCTCCAAGTGAGTGCGCCCTGCCGGGCGCACCAAAACAAAGGCCACCTCTTAAAGATGGCCTTTATCGTAAAGAGTGATCGTCTATTTTGAAGCAACGTCTTTCCGAGGCTCTTGATCAATAATTTTGTCTGACTGATCTTGCAAATGCCGAGGGTGATATTTGCCTACAGGCATTGCGGCGAACGATTGATAATTGGCCATTTTTGCATATGGGACATAATCAGCTGCTGCGCAGTTAATGGCCGTTACCACTACTCTCAAGACGAGCGAAACCGGGTCACCTCCCCCTCCACCAGAAAGGTCAACGACAACTGTCCCATTGTATTTCCATAGAGTTCTATTTGTTGTCGTTGACCGAATTTCGCTATCGAATGAAACTGTAAGGTTCCCAGCAATAACCATGTACACGAGATCCCACTTCTTTATTGTCGTAAAGAGCACAGCGTCAGCACCAAAATACTCTTTAAACTTGTTGAGTGGCACATTATACAAAAGCTCAGCGTCGTAAATACCTTCCATTTTCAGAATTTCATTTGTTACAGGAGTTGGGAACGTGTAGAATCCATTCAGAGAAAGCGGTTCCTGTATGGTCGTAATATAGTATTCCTTCGCGTCTGCAGCCGTACTTTCATTCATGGGTGGCAGAATAAGGATTGAGGCTGGCATTTCCTCGTACATGCCAGGAAAACGCTCCTGTTTTGTGACCTGTTTGGCACAACCGCCAAGGACCAGGACCAGAGCCAGCAACATAAAGACTGCAAAGGGTTTGATTTTCATAAGTGGTCTCTTTTGTGACTAGTTTGTTGTTGCGACAGGGCCCGAGCATGTGTTTCTTGCCGGGCCTTCTTGAGCTTCCGGATGCTGAATCACTTCGGGAGCGTCTTCAACTTCGAGGTTGTTCGCATCGCTGTGTGAAGTGGCGGAGGAAATAAGCCTATCCATGAGCAACCGGGATTCAGGATAAAGAGCTTTTTCCAGCTCAAAATTGACTATCGCAATTTCTGTCTTGCCAGCCTTGAGCATGATGAAACCATACTCGGCATGGACTCCTGGGGGGACGGCCAGACTTTTCGCCTTGGACTGCTCGATGATGGTCTCAAGGGTCTTCAGGTGTGCTACGCCTGTGGCTTCGCAGGGATTTTTCATTTCATCATAATAGGTTTTGGAATAATCGCCCCAATAGAAAATTCCCTGCTTCTGGCAGCCGGTCAGTAACAGGACCAACAGAGTGATTCCGAGGAGGATGCGCACATTCTTCATGGAATTTGGATCTCCGTGGTCATACGGTTGCCGAGCAGAAGAGTCCTTTCAAGAATGGCCTGTCCGTTACGCATCAATTTGATCGTATGCTTGCCTGGATCTACCTCGTAATGGACTGGCGTAGTCTTGGACTTCTTGTTTCCTTGGGAGTCAACATAGTAACTAGGGCTAAGATCAAAAGACGGCTGATCATCAATTGTCACGGTCACGTCGTCGCTCTTGCCCGAGAACCAGAGGTAAGATTTGTTGTCGGGCATGACCACGCCTTCCTTGAAACCACAGGCGCTTATGCAAAAGGCTAAAACTAAGAGCGCGACGACAAGCGAAATGGATTTTTTCATTTATATTCCTCCTTACCGGGGTTCAATGATGGTGAGTTGAGACAGATCTGCGTTTTCCGCCAAGGATCCTTTAGCCATCTCGCAATACGAAACCTCGTTTTGAGGAGAATCCCCTGCACAGGAAACGACCCGGAGTGTGGCAATCTGTTTGCCAGGGAGGGAGATAGGCATGTTTGTCTGGGGATTGATGACTGTTTTTCCGTTCTGAATGACAGAGAACTGATCGCCTGGCTTGATGCCCTGTGATGCACCGCCGCCTATAATGTACATGTCATTGTCGCGGGCGATGATGAAACTTCGCCACGGCTTGTCCATTAAGTTTTCAATGATATTGGATGAGAGCTTGACGATGGCTGCTTCAAGGGCCTTGTCGTTTATCGTGGAATCGTACCCAGCCCTGGATCCGACTCCGAAGACGGTACCTGCCTCTGACGAAGCTTCACCCTCGCCTTCTTCTGCGTAAATAATTTGTCCAGTACGAACATCCAAAAGACGCACATGAACCTTTGCAAATGCAAGCTGCTCCTTTGTACGACTGAATATTCCAACCTTGCCGGATTCTCTTCTGCCAAATTCCGTTACAGATCCGACAATGAGGTAGTCTGCCATGTTCTTCAAGGGCGATGCATCACCGAGAGTGAGCTCCTTAGATATTTTGTCCAGGTCAGCTCGCTCAAGTAGAATGAATTTGTCGGTAGCCATAAGGGTTGCGGAAAGTATATCTACAGCTTGCTTGCCAACAGGATCGTTGTTTTTATCAAGAAAAAAGCTTTGCCCATATTTAGTCTCATTGGTGAACCTGCCAATGGCCACTTTTCTTTTTAACCCTTGATAGGGTGAAGTTTTTTGGGCTTCAATTGCTTTGCTAACGACGGGTTGCTGTGTGGGAACCTTTTCAACTTTAGGCTTGGTGACTGTTGCGCAGCCTGTGATTGACATTGCCAGTGTCAGAACAAGAGCAAAATTTCTGATTCGATCCATGCTTACCTCCATCTAAAATTGAATGAGTAATTATTACGAATAACAATTCGTAAAATTCCAATTGAAAAGTACGACGGCCCGTTAACACCTGTTTTCTGTATGACACAAGATGAGTTTTGTAACAGCTTAATCGTAATGTATTACAATTCATATTTATGATTTAGCAAAGAGAAGCAATACTTATTTGCTATTACTCGGACGAAGAAATACTAAGCATTGCTCCCCCACCGGCACCCACGGCCCAGTGAACCGAGAGGACCTGTCTTTGACAACGAAGATCACGCCGGCCGTTTGTTCCCCACAACTTATTCGTACTGTTCCAAAAAAA
>SWCA01009003.1_pt1 | contig 58349 bp, 44 predicted proteins | sample 4692961 | NCBI WGS metagenome assembly SWCA01 (sample SAMN10267275, study PRJNA491770) | bioreactor metagenome | isolation source: DHS bioreactor inoculated with | place: Japan: off Shimokita Peninsula | reverse complement strand
CCCCCCAGGCCATCCGCCAATGGCTGGCCACCCTCCCCAAGGGCTGCGATATCGCCATTGAGGCGACCAGCACCTATCACATGGACATTACCGAGCGCGCACACGCCAAAGGCCATCGGGTCTATGTGGTGGACGGCTACCGTCTCAGCAACTACCGCAAGGGCGTTGGAGGGCGGGCCAAGACGGACCGGGCCGATGCTCAGTTGCTGGCCCGTTATCTGCACAACGAGAAAGACGAATTACGCCCGTGGAGCCCGCCCCCAAAGGCGTACCGGGTGCTGCAGAGCCTGCTGCGTCGCCGGGCTGCCTTGGTTAAGGCCCGCACGGCATTACGTCAGAGCCTGAGCGGAGAACCGGAGCTCAAGGCCCCTCTGCGTGCCCTGATCGCCGAAATGGACCGGATTGACTCTCTGATCCAGAAACGGCTCAAGAGCGCGGTGAGCGCCGCCGGCTTACAGACTCAGGTGCAACGCTGCGACGCGATCGACGGGGTCGGCGAGATCACCGCCACCGCCTTGGTCATGGCCTTCCTGAGAGGAGACTTCACCAATAGCGATGCCTTCGTTGCCTTCCTGGGGTTGGATGTCCGGGTCCGTGACTCCGGCAAACTCACCGGCAAGCGTAAGCTGACCAAACAAGGAGATACGGAGGTCAGGCGACTGCTGCACTGTGCCGCCATGAGTGCGTCTCGACACCCGGTCTGGCGCGCCTTCTATCAGCGCTATCGGGACCGGGGACTGCACACCACGCAAGCCTTGGTGATCCTGGCCCGGAAGATCGCTCGCACCGCCTTCGCCCTGATGAAGCAGCAACAAGAATATTGCCCCGCAAAGCTCTTTTAAGGGTTGCGGGGCACCATAGAATCTCCCACAGCGACGTTGTAGCGGCTCCGCTGTCCACGATGGAGAGGGATGCCGTTTTTCTCCATCCCCCCTGCCCGGCAACCCCTAATCCGTCAGCGTCAAGACTGCTCGGTCATTGTCGTGGCTGCGCTGCCGCCTCCTCTGGTCGAGGCAGTCAATCCCTGAGAGGCCACCTGCCCCATAATCGGATCATTCGATAACGACCACGGGGATTCTCATGGCCAAAGATGCTATTGGCTACGCACTCACTGCCCTTAACCGTCTGGCGTCCTCCGAGCTGCTGGACCGGCTAGGTATGCGCCATACCGCCGAGCGGCTGGCCTATCGCCTGACCAAGGGCGGTTTCCAGGTGCTCACCACTTCCGCCCGCGCCTTCAAGTCCGCCCGTAAAGTGGATCGGCCCGAGCGCCTCAACGCGCCGGGTACCACCACGGACCTGTTCGATCTCAATATCACCGAAGAGCAGCAGATGATCCGCGACAGCGTGCGGGCTTTCGCCGGCGAGGTGCTGAGAGAACAAGCGGAACGGGCCGATCATGACCAGGGTACCGCCGAGGAGGTGATGGGCCAGGCGCGGGAGCTGGGGCTGAATTTCTTCGCCGTCCCGGAAGCGCTCGGCGGCGCCGCCAACGAGAGCACCACCGTCACCAGCATGCTGGTGGCCGAGGATCTGGGCTGGGGTGACATGGGGCAGGCGGTGGCGATTCTGGCGCCCATGGGCGTCGCCAATGCGCTGACCCGCTGGGGTACGGCCACACAACAGGACAAGTACCTGGGCAGCTTCGCCGAGGAACAGGCGCCGCTGGCCACCATCGCGGTCACGGAGCCGCGCCCGCTGTTCGATCCCATGGTGCTGAACACCCACGCCACCCGCGATGGCGACGACTGGGTCATCACCGGTGAGAAGTCCCTGGTTCCGCTGGCCGCGGAAGCCGAGCTGTTTCTGGTGGCGGCGGCCACCGAGGAAGGACCGGCGGTGTTCATCGTCGAAGGTGGCACCGAGGGGCTGACCGTGGGAGAAGACCCCGCCATGGGAATTCGCGCCAGCGCACAACGGCCGCTGCGCCTCGATGAAGTGAGGGTCCCGGAACAGAATCGCCTGGGCGACGAGGATTTTGACTATCGCGCCTTCGTCGACCTCGGCACTCTGGCTTGGTGCGCTCTGGCTATCGGCACTGCCCAGGCGGTACTGGATTACGTGGTCCCTTACTGCAATGAGCGTACCGCTTTTGGTGAGCCGATCAGCCACCGTCAGGCGGTGGCCTTCATGATCGCCGACATGGCCATCGAACTGGATGCCATGCGTATGCTTACCTACCGCGCGGCGTGCCGCGCCGAGCAGGGCAAATCGTTCCGCCGCGAGGCTCATCTGGCCCGTACTCTGGTCAAGGACAAAGCCATGAAGATCGGCACCGATGGCGTTCAGCTTCTCGGCGGCCACGGCTTTACCAAGGAGTATCCGGTGGAACGCTGGTACCGTGATCTGCGTGCCGTTGGCGTCGCCTTTGGCGGCCTGCATCTGTAAGGAGGGAAACCCACATGAATATCGAGATTCCAAAGAAATTCAAACCGCTGATCAATAACGCCTACCAAGTGGCGCGCAGCACCCTCCGTCCGATTTCCCGCAAGTATGACCGCGGTGAGCACGAATACCCCAAGGAGCTGGACATGCTGGCCGCCGTGCTGGACGGCTTCAACGAAGGCGATCCGGCCAACTCCGCCGGGGCAGCCACCACCGGCAGCGGCAAGGTGGAGGACAGTGGCAGTGTGAAGAACGGCGCCAATATGGGCGTTTGTCTGGGCGCCATGGAAATGTGCTATGGCGATACTGGCTTTCTGCTGGCCATGCCTCGCCAGGGGCTGGGCAATGCCGCCATCGCCGCCGTCGCCAATGACGAACAGCTGGAGCGTTTCAAGGGCAAATGGGCCGCCATGGCGATCACCGAGCCGGGCTGCGGTTCCGATTCCGCCGCCATTCGCACCACCGCGAAAAAGGATGGCGATCACTACGTTCTCAACGGCGAGAAAATTTTCGTCACGTCCGGCCAGCGCGCCGACTGCGTGGTGGTTTGGGCGACCCTGGATCCACAGTTGGGCCGCGCCGCCATCAAGTCATTCGTGGTGGATTGGGGCACACCGGGCATGGAACTGGCCCGCCTGGAGAAAAAGCTGGGCATCCGCGCCTCCGACACCGCCGCCATCAACTTCGTGGATTGCCGGGTACCGGCGGAGAATCTGCTGGGCAGCCCGGAGATCGATACCAAGAAGGGCTTCGCCGGAGTGATGGAGACCTTCGACAACACCCGCCCGCTGGTGGCCGCCATGGCCATCGGCTGCGCCAAGGCCTCATTGGAACGTATCAAGGAATTGCTCGAAAAACAGATGAGCTACGATTACGGCAAACCGGTGGACAACTGCTCCGCCGTGGAAGCTGAAATCTACAAAATGGAAGCGGACTGGGAAGCGGCTTATTGGCTGGCGGTGAAGGCCGCCTGGATGGCGGACAACAAGAAAGCCAATACTCTGGAAGCTTCGATCAGCAAAGCCAAGGCCGGCCGGGTCGGAAACTATATCACTCTGCGCTGCGTGGAACTGGCGGGCAGCCTCGGCTACACCGAGGACGAACTGCTGGAAAAATGGGCCCGTGATTCAAAGATTCTCGACATCTTCGAAGGTACCCAGCAAATCCAGCAACTGGTGATTGCCCGGCGGGTGCTGGGGTTGAGTTCGAAAGAACTGAAATAAAACCGCGCGGTCCTTTTCTTTATCAAGGAAGAGGACCGCGATTGTCGTTTTATAGCGACGCGGCTAGTTCGGCACCCTGGCGAATGGCCCGCTTGGCATCCAGCTCCGCCGCCAGTTGCGCGCCGCCGATCAGGTGAAGATTCTCCTCACCTTCCCGATACAGTTCCTTGAGCGGCTCCTGACCGGCGCAAAGCACCACGTGATCCACATCCAGTAGCCGGGCTTCGCCGTTTACCGTCAGATGCAACCCCTGATCATCCACCTTCTGGTAATCACAGCCGGGCAACATTTCCACCTGGCGCTGTTTCAAGGTGGCCCGGTGCACCCAGCCCGAGGTTTTGTTCAGGCCCTTGCCCACGGAGCTGTCCTTGCGCTGCAACAGGTACAGGCGCCGTTGTGGTTTCGGAGGTTCCGCTTCCACCAGGCCACCGCGCGCGTCGGAAGTGAAATCCAAGCCCCACTCCGCCATCCATTCCGGCAACGGTTGATGGCCTTCACGGGGGGCTTCGGCGAGGAATTCCGCCACATCAAAGCCAATGCCGCCGGCACCAATGATGGCGACTTTCTCTCCTACCTTAACCTTGCCCTGCAGGACGTCCACGTAGGACACCACCTTGGCGTGATCGACACCCGGGATTGACGGCGTGCGTGGCACCACGCCGGTGGCCACCACGATCTCATCGAAACCCTGCTGTTGCAGTTCCTCGGTGGTGACCCGCTGGCCCAGACGCAGTTCCACGCCAGTCACCTCCAGACGCCGCTGGAAATAGCGCAGGGTGTGATAGAACTCTTCCTTGCCCGGGATGCGCTTGGCCATATTGAACTGGCCGCCAATGGCGTCCGCTTGTTCGAACAGCGTGACCCGATGCCCCCGTTCCGCCGCCACCGTGGCGCAAGCCAGCCCCGCTGGGCCGGCCCCCACCACCGCGACCCGCTTCGGATTGGCGGTTTTAAGATAGACCAGTTCGGTTTCGTGGCAGGCGCGCGGGTTGACCAGACAGGACGCCCGCTTCAGTTCAAAGGTGTGATCCAGGCAAGCCTGATTGCAGGCGATGCAGGTGTTGATCTCATCCACCCGTCCCTGTTCGGTCTTGCGCACGAACTCAGGATCCGCCAGCATCGGCCGCGCCATCGATACCGCATCGGCCCAGCCGTTGGCCAGAATATTCTCGGCCACATCCGGGTCATTGATACGGTTTGAGGCCACCACCGGGATCGACACCTGATCCTTGATCTGTTTGGTGACCTCCGCGAACGCGGCCCGGGGCACCGATGTCACGATGGTCGGTACCCGCGCTTCATGCCAACCGATACCGGTATTGATCAGCGATGCGCCGGCGCCTTCCACTTCCCGCGCCAATGCCAGCACTTCTTCCCGGGTACAGCCGTCCGGCACCAGGTCAATGGCGGAGAGCCGGTACATGACGATGAAATCATCACCGCACCGGCGACGGGTCTCCGCCACGATTTCCACCGGGAAGCGGCGGCGATTTTCCGCCGAACCACCGTACTGGTCGGTGCGCTTGTTGGTGCGCGGCGCGGTGAACTGGTTAATCAGATAGCCTTCCGAGCCCATGATCTCGACACCGTCGTAACCGGCCTGTTTGGCCAGCGCCGCGGTGCGGGCGAAATCCTGCACGGTGCGGCGGACTTCGCGGGTGGACAGGGCCTTGGGCTTGAACGGGTTGATCGGGCTTTTGATCGCCGAGGCGGAACCGGAGAACGGGTGATAGCTGTAGCGGCCGGCGTGCAATATCTGCAGCACGATCTTGCCGCCCTCGCGATGCACCGCGTCGGTCACCAGGCGATGATTACGCACATCCAGGCGGCTGTTGAAGGTGCCCGCCAGCGGATAGAACCAGCCGCGCCGGTTGGGATTGAAGCCGCCGGTGACGATCAGGCCGGCACCGCCACGGGCGCGCTCGGCGAAATACGCCGCCAGTTTTGGAAACTGCCAGAAACGGTCCTCGAGTCCGGTGTGCATGGACCCCATGATGACCCGGTTTTTCAGCTGTGTGTGCCCCAGGTCCAGGGGCGAAAGCAGGCGCGAGTATTCGCTCATCAGTGCTCTCCAAATTGGCGGCGGCTTGATCTGGACGCCGTCAAGTTAGGATACTGTCTTGACACTGTCAAGATATCCGGGAGTCCCGATGAGCCAAACCGCCCGTTACCACCACGGCGACCTGCATGCCACGCTGCTGCGCGAAGCCGCCGTGCTGCTGCGCGAACAAGGCATAGAGGGGCTGTCACTCAGGCGTCTGGCGGAGCGGGCCGGGGTTTCACGCACCGCGCCCTATCATCATTTCGCGGACAAGAACGCGCTGCTGTGCGCCCTGGCGGAACAAGGCTTCCGCAAGCTGGAAACACTGATGCAAGAGGAAGATCTGGAATCGGAACCAGCCCGGGGGCTGCGCCGCTTCGTCCACGCTTATTTGCGCTTCGCCAGCCAGGATCCGGAACAGTATGAATTGATGTTCGGCCGCACCCTGTGGAAAACCGGGCGCCCCACCGAATCGCTGACCCGGGTGGCCCACGGCTGTTTCCGCCGCTATATCGATCTGATGTACCGGCCGCCGCTGGCCTCCCGCCTGCCGCCGGGCATGGACCCGCTGCGCCTGGCCCAAGCCAGTTGGGCCACCCTGCACGGCCTGAGCCGGCTGCTGCTGGACGGCATCTACCTGGATCAGAATGACATGGAGGCGGTCAGCGATCAGGCGGTGGATCTGATGATCGCCGGCCTGCGCCTCGGCGAAGACGTCACCGGCGGGTAAGCGGCCAGCACACCCGCGCCATCAGACCGCCAAGCGCTTCGCTGTGTCCCAGCGTCAATTCACCGCCGTAGGCCTCGGCGGTGTCACTGACGATGGCCAGCCCGAGGCCGTGGCCGGCCACGCGCTGATCGAGGCGCTCGCCTCTGCGGATCACCTGATCGCGGCGCGCCGGTTCGATGCCGGGGCCGTCGTCCTCGACACTCAGCCACAGCGCCTCGGGCTCCCGCCACAAACGCACCGATACCCGGCCTCGAGCCCACTTGCAGGCGTTGTCCATCAGATTACCCAGCACTTCCAGCATGTCATCCCGCTCCACCGGCTGCGGCGGCAGCTCGGTGCCCATCAGTTCGATGCGGCGGCCATCCCCGTAAACCTGGATCATGGTGTCCCGTAGCGCCACCAGGTCCTGGTCCGGGTGAAACAAGGTTCCGGGGGTGGCGCCGGCGGCCACCCTGGCCCGGTTCAATGCCCGGCGCACGGTGTCCTCCACCTGGGCCAATTGCTCATCCAGCAAACGGTACAGATCCGGATGCTCACGCCGCAGGTCTTCGTCGCAGCGGTTACGCAACACCGCCAAAGGCGTTTTCAAAGCGTGTCCGAGATCGCCAATGGCGTGGCGGGAACGGCGCAACTGCTGGTCGGTGTGGCCCAGTAACCGGTTCACTTCCTGCACCAGCGGCCGCAATTCCGTGGGTACATCGCAATCCAGCTCGGTGCGTTCACCGTCACGCAGTTGCTCAATCTGGCGGCGAGCCTCGTTGAGCGGCCGCAGGCCACGGCGGATCAACCAAAGTTGCGCCGCCGCCAGGCCGGACAGGATCAATACCCATGCCAGCAGGCTCACCGAGCGGGTATTGCGGAAATTTTCCAACTGCGGGGTGTAATCCTGGGCCACTACGATAGCCACTTTATGGCCGTAAATTTCATAGTCACCACGATACCGCAACAACTGCTGGCCATCCGGGCCCGGCACCAGTTCATTGTCGAGACCACGGCTTTCGGTGTCCGCCATGCGCTGATCCCAAAGGGATCGCGAACGCCAGATGTGGTCATCAAAAGACACCATGAAATAGCGGCCGGAAAACGGCTGGCGATAGGCCGGATCCAGCATCGGCTGCTCCAGTTGCAGCCCGGACGGCCCTTGGGAAATCGCGGCCAGCACACTGACCGCTTCATCGCGCAAACTGGCGGTCATCACTTGCCGTTGGCGTTGGTCCAGCCACCACAGCGCGCCCTGCCCCACCAGAATGCCGGCCAGCAACAGGCTGACGAACAAACTGACGCCAAGGCGGCCGGCAATGGAGGTCACCGGGGCAATCCCGTGAAGACGTAGCCCTGCCCGCGCCGGGTCTGGATCACCGGCGCCCCCAGCTTGCGCCGTACGCGATTGATATGAACCTCCAGCACGTTGCTGTCCCGTTCACTCTCACCATCATAGAGATGATCGGCCAATTGCATCCGCGACAGCAGTTTGCCGGCGTTCAGCATGAAATAACGCAGCAGCCGGAATTCGGCGCCGGTCAGCGCTATTTCCTTGCCTTCCAGCCAGGCGCTTTGCCGCTCCTCGTCCAGCTCCACGCCGCCCACGTTCAGACAGGCCTGGTTGGCGTTGCCATGGCTACGGCGCAGCACCGCCTGCACTCGCAGCAGCAACTCCTCGGGATGAAACGGCTTGGTCAGATAATCATCGGCGCCGGCACGCAGACCATCCACCCGCTCCGCCCAGCTGTCGCGGGCGGTGAGGATCAACACCGGCACCGTGACGCCTTCCTCGCGCCATTGTTTCAACACATCCAGGCCCCCCATGCCGGGCAGCCCCAGATCCAGAATCACCAGGTCATACGGGTCATCATGCACGCGCACCAAGGCATCACGGCCATCCGCCAGCCAGTCCACCGCGTAACCGTGATCACGCAACAACGGATTGAGCTGGTCCGCCAGGGCCACGTTGTCTTCCACCAATAACAGGCGCATCAGTCGTCCACATCGTCCTTGAGAACGCTGCCGGTACGGGCGTCGAGCTCCAGCTCGCGTACCACACCATCCGGAGTCAGCAACTCGATTTCATAAATCAGATGACCGTCCTCGCGCTCCAATTCCGCCTCCAGCAATTGTCCGCCGGGGTACTGGCGCAGGGCTTCCGTCAGAATCTGTTCAAACGGCCGGATGCGGCCCTCCTGCCGCAGGCGCAAGGCTTCATCGTGCCCCACGTCCAGCGCCGGCAGCGAACCGCTCAAGACCAGCAGGGCGGCGGTTGCCGCCCCGCGGAGGGGTAAAGGCATCAGTCGTCCCGTTCGTTACGAATCACTTCACCGTTGGCGGCGTTCAGTTCAACGTCCCACTGTACGTTGTCCTGATCACGCAGCTCCACTTTGTAGACATAGCCGCCAAACTCTTTTTCCAGCTCGGTTTCCTCGATCTTGGCGTTGGGATGCTGGTCCAGAGCCGCTTTATTCAGCTCCTCGAAGGGCTTCACTTTGCCGTCCTGAACCAGTTTCATCGCCTGATCGGGCCCCACGTCGTCGGCGTAGGCGCCGGCGGTCAGGGTGGCGGTACCGAGAAACAGGGCGGTCAGAATCGCTTTCTTGGCTTGCATGGGTTATCTCCTTTGAGTCACTTCCGTTGGGGTACGAAAGTCACTTTATTCGTCACCGCTTAACCTTCCCTGAATGGAATCTTAACCCATTGTTAAGACCGTCAACCCCCTTTACCCTCTTGCAAAATCCGCCACATCCGGTCACTTTGAGCCTTTTCCGGCAGCCCCGCCGCTGTCCAGACCGTCAAAGAACAAGAGCGATTCCATGCATACCGATCTTTCCGATTTGCTGCAACTGCTTGACCTCACCGAACTGGAACCCGATCTCTACCAAGGCGAAGGCCGCAATATCGTTGGCCCCCGCATCTTCGGTGGCCAGGTGCTCGGCCAGGCACTGCGGGCGGCCTCCCACAGCGTACCCGGCCGCACCGCCCATTCCTTGCAGAGCTATTTTCTACGCCCCGGAGACGCACGGGATACGATTATCTACCGGGTGGAACGGGTGCGCGACGGCCAGACCTTCTCCACCCGCCGGGTGGTCGCGGAACAACGCGGCCGGCCGATCTTCGACCTGTCCGCCTCCTTTACCCTGCCGGCGGAAGGCCCTTCACACCAATGCGATGCACCGGTCCCTGAAGGCCCGGACGGCCTGCTCACCGAACAGGAGCTGAATCGGCGCTATCTGGAGCATGAGGATATCTCGGAGAACTTCCGCAACGCCATGCTGAGAAGAAAGCCGCTGGAGATGCGGCCGGTGGTGAAACGCCATCCACTGCGCCCGGAACCGGCGCCGCCCTTGCGCCAGGTGTGGATGCGCGCGCCGGAAACTCTGCCGGAGGATCCGGTGCTGCACCAGTGCATTCTCGCCTACGTCAGTGATCACAGCCTGATGGGTACGGCGATGCTGCCCCATGGCCTGAGCTTCCTCACCCGTGACCATCAGATGGCGAGCCTGGACCACGCCCTGTGGTTCCACCGCCCGGTGAATATCAATGACTGGCTGTTCTACCAGAGCGACAGTCCCATCGCCACCGATGGCCGCGGCTTCAATCGCGGTCAGATTTTCAATCAGCGGGGGGAACTGGTGGCCTCGGTGGCCCAGGAAGGGTTGATGCGGAAGATGTAACGCGCCTGTCGCGGTCCTTTCCTGTTATGGAGAGGCTCCTTATGGAGAGGACCGCAACGTCTTTCCTTATTACTTCTCGACGATCGCCACCACGCCCTGCCCACCGGCGGCGCAAATGGAGATCAGGCAACGGCCGGAGCCTTTCTGGTTCAGCAGCTTGGCGGCATTGGCCAGAATCCGCCCGCCGGTGGCGGCGAACGGGTGGCCGGCGGCCAGTGAAGAGCCCTTCACGTTGAGTTTGTTACGGTCGATGCTGCCCAGCGGCTTGTCCAACCCGAGCCGCTCCTTGCAGAAGGTTTCGTCTTCCCACGCTTTCAGAGTGCTCAGCACCTGGGAGGCGAAAGCCTCGTGGATTTCATAGAAATCGAAATCCTGCAGGGTCAGACCGGCGCGGGCCAGCATGCGCGGTACCGCGTAAGCCGGCGCCAGCAACAGCCCTTCTTTCTTGCCAACAAAATCCACAGCCGCCACTTCACAGTGGGTGATGTACGCCTGCACCGGCAAACCGCGCTCCTCGGCCCACTGTTCGGAAGCCAGCAGCACCGCGGACGCTCCGTCGGTCAAGGGCGTGGAGTTGGCGGCGGTCATGGTGCCTTCCGGCCCGCCGAACACCGGCTTCAAGGTCGCCAGTTTTTCCAGGGTGGAATCGCCACGCATGTTATTGTCGCGCTCCAGGCCCTTGAACGGCGTGATCAGGTCTTCCTGCCAGCCTTCCTCATAGGATTTGGCCAGATTCTGGTGGGAGCGCCAGGCCAGCTCATCCTGATCCTCGCGGCTGATGCCCCATTCGGCGGCGGTGATCGCCTGATGCTCGCCCATGGACAGGCCGGTGCGCGGCTCGGCGTTCCGGGGAATGTCCGGCACGATCATCTTCGGGTTGAGCAGTTTCAGCGCCGCTTTGATTTTCTCGCCATTGGTCTTCGCCTTGTTGATGTTCATGAACACCTTGCGGGCGTCCTCGTTCACACCCAGCGGTGCGTCGGAGGTGGTGTCCACGCCACCGGCGATGGCGCTGTCGATTTGCCCCAGCGCAATTTTGTTGGCCACCAGAATGGCGGCTTCCAGGCCGGTGCCACAGGCCTGCTGCAGGTCATAGGCCGGGGTTTCCGGCGCCAGACGGGAGCCCAGCACGGACTCGCGCACCAGATTGAAATCCCGGGAGTGCTTCATCACCGCGCCGGCGGCCACTTCACCAACCCGCTCACCCTGCAGCTTGAAGCGATCGACCAGGCCGTTGAGGGCGGCGGTGAGCATGTCCTGGTTGCTTGCGCCGAAATACACCGTATTGGAACGGGCAAAGGGAATCCGGTTACCCCCCACCACGGCCACCTTGCGAACCGCGTCGCCTGCCAGCATAGTCAAATCCTCCACAATGGCGTTTCCGCCAAGATTAACAGATGAGCGCAGTCTATCGTTCCGTTGACGCGCCTCATTGGCTACGGCGCCCCTGGCGTTTCCCAGGCGGGTCAATCCGCGTGTCACGGACGGGTGATTCAATACGCAGCCAACAGTGACCCGCAAGCGTGTTCCGCACCGAGGGTCGACATTCCGTACATCGCACGGCGAAGGACAGGATCATGAACGATACCTATCAGACGATTGCCAACTCTTCCGTGGGCAAGGCCCTTTTCAACGCCATCAATCTGCCGATCCCGGTGATCCTGGAGCGCTGGCAGCCAGGCCAGGCGTCGTTCATCGATGGCCGCGTGCTGGTGGGTGCCGCCGAGGGCGGCAGTGCCATGGATACCATCCTGGCCACCCTGAAAGCCGCTCCCGGCGCGCAACTGGCGGTACTGGCCAACAACGGCAACGCCAGCGAGCTGCAAAAGCAGGCGGCCGCTGCCGGTGTCAACGCCGACAATTACACCGCCACCCGTGAAGACGATACCCGCTTCAAAGGGCTGGTGTTCGACGCCACCGGCATCGAGAATCCGGATCAGTTGAAAGCACTGTGGGCCTTTTTCCACCCGGTTATCAAGAAGCTGGACAAATGCGCCCGGGTGCTGGTGATCGGCCGCACCCCGGAAACGCTGAGCGGTGCCGCCCGGGTCGCCCAACGGGGCCTGGAAGGCTTTACCCGTTCGGTCGGCAAGGAAATCAAACGCGGCGCCACGGTTCAGTTGATTTACGCCGAAGCCGGCGCCGAGAGCCAGCTCGCCACGCCGCTGCAGTTCTTCCTGTCGCCGAAATCCGCCTATGTTTCCGGTCAGGTGGTGCGCGTCCGCCAGGCCGGCTTCGATGCCGAGGGCTTTGACTGGCAACGCCCGCTGGCCGGTAAAAAAGCCCTGGTCACCGGCGGCTCCCGGGGCATCGGCGCCGCCATCGCCCGGGTCCTGGCCCGCGACGGCGCCGAGGTGATCGTGCTGGATATTCCGCCCATGGCGGAGGACCTGAACAAAGTGGCCGGCGAAATCGGCGGCCATACCCTGGAACTGGACATTACCAGCGATGAAGCACCGGGGATTATCGCCCGGACCGCCAAGGAGCACGGCGGGCTGGATATCCTGGTGCACAACGCCGGGGTCACCCGCGACAAGATGCTCGGCAATATGCCGGAAAACCTCTGGGACATGGTGCTGAATATCAATATCGCCAGCCAGTTGCGCATCAATGAACAATTACTGGCGGACGGCGCCATGGGCGAAGGCGGCCGCATCGTCTCGATCAGCTCCATCGCCGGCATCGCCGGCAACACCGGCCAGACCAACTACGGCTGCTCCAAGGCCGCGGTGATCGGCATGGTGGACGCTTATCGCGAGGAATACGCGAACCAGGGCATCACCATCAACGCGGTGGCACCGGGTTTCATCGAAACGCAGATGACCGCGGCAATCCCGTTCACCATCCGCGAGGCCGGGCGGCGCATGAACGCCATGCATCAGGGCGGCCAGCCGGTGGATGTGGCGGAAACCATCGCCTTCTTCGCCAGCCCCGCCGCCCAGGGCCTGACCGGCAATGTGGTCCGCGTATGCGGGCAGATGATGCTCGGCGCCTGAGCCAATACCGGACCGGGAGCTTCCCCGGTCCCTCCTCTTTTTACCTGCCTTGGAGAGATACATTCGGAGGCCGCTGTAGGAGCGCAATCTGTGGGAGCCAGCCTGCTGGCGAATACGGCATCTGGTATTGGGATATTCGCTTGCAGGCAAGCTCCCACAGCGGCTTCGTGGCCCCTTCTGTGCCAGCGGTCAATGTTGCTGGACAAGAGAACGCCTCGGCAGCGGTCGGAATGATTCCTGAGCCTGCCGGTTACCTCGAAGCGGAGCCGCGTTATGCCTTTGCGGGGTTGAATTTTCCGTCCTTACCGCCATCTCTTGGGACAGGTCGTCGTAGGCAAGGTTAAACCGTGCCGCGACACGTCTCCCGGCTGCGACGCCGTCACCAAGAGGTCCCCATGACGTTTGGCCGCCTGTTTTTCGTGATTTTCGCCTTCGCCTTGCTGGAGGTATTGGTCCTGGCCGCGGTGGCCGACGTGATCGGCTGGCCGGTCACCATCATTCTGACGCTGGCCACCGCCATCATTGGCTCCTGGTTGTTCCGCAGCCAGGGTCTGCAAACCTGGACGCGCCTGAATCAGCGCATGCAATCCGGCGAGATGCCCGGCCAGGAGCTGGTGGAAGGTCTGCTGCTGTTGATCGGCGGCGCTTTGCTGATCACCCCCGGTTTTGTCAGTGACATTGTCGGTTTTCTCATGCTGCTGCCGTTCAGCCGCCACCGGCTCGCCGGCATTCTGGTACGTCGGGGCACCCTGCAAACCTTTGGCGGGCAACAGGGCTCGGCATTCTTCTATCAGAGCGGTACCTTCAACGGCGGCCCGTTCGGCCCCGGCGGCGCGCCTTTCGGCGCGGACCGCGATCCGGGCAACGGCGTGGTCATCGATGGCGAGGCGCGGGAAGAAGCGGAAAGTCGCGACCCGTTGGAGCATGACCCGAACCGGCGGAGCTAAGAGCCGGTCTTCTTTAACCGGTAGAAAAGATTTGGCTCGCTGACCAGGTAAAGATCCCCCTGATCATCCATGGTCACCCCTTCCAGTTGCGGCGCGTCCCGTTGCATATCCTCATTGGCACGCAAAAAGGCCCGGAAACTGACGTAGCGCCCCTCCCGGTCCAGTTCCACCAGGGAATGGGAGCGGTCGCTCAGTAACAGCAGGTGACCGGTGGCGCCGTGGTAAAACACATCCGAGAGATCCCGGTTGAACACCAGCCCTTCAATCCAGCTGGTCAGATCACGAATGTGCAAGGACAGGCCTTGCTCCAGACTGGCGCCGAATCCCTCGATGGCGTAGAGCTTCTGCGGGCGGCTTTCCTTCACCACAAACAGCCGATCCCCTTCGGCATCATAGGAAATGCCTTCAAACCCCTTGTTGCCATCTTCTTCCATACCGAGGGACAACGACTGGATTCGCTGCTGGTCCACCGCCGCGCCGGGCTCCGGCATGGCAAACACGCTGAAACGCTGGCGACGTTCATCCACCACCACCACGCGGCCGTCACCCAGTGAAGCGAGCCCCTCGATATCACCAAACCCTTCCAACTGATGGCGGTCCAGCACCTCACCCTGTCGATCCAACTCCAGCATCACCGGTGGATCATTGGTCACCGCCAGCAACCGGTCCCGCTCACGGTCATAGCTGATCGCGGAGAGATTGCGACTCACACCGGCAACGGCCTTGCCTTCGATGACTACGCGATATCCTTCCAGCCGCAATCCCTGCCGCGGCCCCTCGATCCGTTCCTTCAGATGGAAAAACAGAGGTTCATACCAATGCTGCCAATACGCCACGCCAGCCATTAGCGCCATCACCAGCGCGCCACCGAGCCACCAGCACGCCTTTGTGGCGTGCCAGGAACGACGATTAAAGGAAAGTTTCCCCATAAAACACCGCTATCCTACTCATGCCGGAGTGCAAAACCGCGCTCCCGTCAGGACAGGCTTAGAGAGGTGTTTCCGGGGATGGTTCCAGAGCGACGGCGCCTTAGAGTCTGTTCACGATCTTTACGCCACCGCCCGCGTCAACCGCGAGCGGCGGCGTCCTCTTCGGCTTTCATCTTGCGGTATTCAATGGGCGTCATGCCCACCCAGCGCTTGAAGGCCCGATAAAAAGTGGAAGGCTCCGAGAATCCCGTCAAATAGACGATCTCGTCGATGGACTCGTCGGTACCGGCCAGCAATCGCTTGGCCAGTTTGCAGCGATAATCCGCCACCAACTGGTTGAAGTTGGTGCCGGCATCCGCCAGGCGGGTGCGCAGCTGACGCGCCTTGATGCCGAGACGTTCCGCCACTTCCTCCAGATTGGCATGTCCGGATTCCAGCAGCTCGGCGATCAGGCGATTCACCTGAGCCACCAGGTCCTGCTTTTCCAGCCTCGCCACCTGTTCACTGGCAAGCTGCTCGTGCAGGCGCAGTAATTCCGGCTCGTGATGAGCCGACGGAAGGGCCATCAGGCGCGCATCGAAGTACACACCAACCGAGTTCATCTCGAACTTCACCGGACAACCGAAGGCCCGTTCGTACTCACTCGGATCGGCGTGGCGCTCATGGGCAAAGTGAATTTCCAGCGGCTCGAAGGCGCCATCGGTGACGAAACGGAAGAATTTGATCACCCCCACCATCACGCATTCATTGAGATGGGCCAGGCGGCGGCCCCAGAACGGCTGGCGCAGGAAGGCACGGTCTCCCTCCTCTTCCATCAGCTCCGCCCGGGCGGCATCGGACAGCAAACGCTGATAGTTCAGCGCCCGCCGCAAGCCTTCCCCGAATGAGGGGCTGGAGAGAAACAGGTATTCCAGGACCTGGCCTTTATAGACCGGCATATGTTGGCCCAGGTGCAGACCGATGTGCGGGTCCTTGGAGACCTTTTCCGCGGCCTGCCAGAACCATTCCTGGGCATCATGCGGCGTACGCAGGTCAGGCACCTGGAGAATGGCGCGGTCCACGCCTACTTCAGCAAGAACCGCGTCTGCATCAATGCCTGCGTTGACCATGGCCCGGTAGGCCATGCGCAACAACACGCCGGAGTCGGTAAGCTCTGCCATCCTTTCGCGACTTCCCCGAATTTTTTGGTATCAACGAGCGAGAGTAGCACATGCCCGGGGAGGCCGGAACAGCATCAGCTCACCGCCGCTGCTCCACGGCGGGAAGGCAGCGCCAAACGGTGGATGCGCCGCATCACCGAGCCGAACTGACGGCGCAAACTGCCGGAGTTGTAGTGCAAACCGTACCGCTCGGCGATCTCGCGGACCTTGGGAGCCACCTGCTGGTACCGGTTGGACGGCATATCCGGGAACAGATGATGCTCAATCTGATGGCTGAGGTTGCCGCTGAGTATATGAAACAACCGACCGCCCTCCAGATTGGACGAGCCTAACAGCTGGCGCAGATACCATTGCCCGCGGCTTTCGTCTTCCACCTCTTCCTCGGTGAACATCTCCGCGCGCTCGGTGAAGTGGCCGCAGAAAATAATCAGGTAGGACCACAGATTGCGCAGGATGTTGGCGGTGAAGTTACCGGACAACACGAACAGGAAAAACGGCCCCGCCAGCAACGGGAACAGCACGTAATCCTTGAGCACCTGACGGCGTACCTTCTTGAGGATCAGTTTCCGCTCCTTACGGTATTGTTCGCGGCTTTTGTCGCCACGGATCACCCGTTCGATTTCCAGATCGTGGAACGCCACCCCCCACTCGAACAGCAGCGCCAGCACCCAGTTATAGATGGGCTGGAACAGATAAGCCGGGTTCCAGCTCTGGTGCTCGGACATACGCATGATGCCATAGCCGACGTCACGGTCCTTGCCCACCACATTGGTGTAGGTGTGATGCATATAATTGTGGGAATGTTTCCATTGCTCGGCCGGGCAGGTGTTATCCCAGTCGTAGTGAGCGGAATCCAGATTCGGATCGCCCAGCCAGTCCCACTGGCCATGCATCACGTTGTGGCCAATCTCCATGTTCTCCAGAATCTTGGAGAGCGCCAACAGACCGGTTCCCGCCAACCATGCCGGCGGCAGAAAGCCGAGGAACAGCAGTCCCCGGCCGGCTACTTCACAGCCTTTCTGGAAGCGCACCACACGGCGGATATAGCGGGCGTCGGCTTCGCCACGGTCCGCCATCACCTGCTGGCGCAGAGCTTCGATTTCCTCGCCGAAAGCATCTACCTGGGAACGGGTCAGGCTGACACCGTCACGTTGAAAGACGATTGGGTCGTGCTCTTGTTGCATTGCGTATCCCATTTGTTCAACTCCTTGTTTTTGCGTCGCTTAGAGCCTGTTCACGATCTTTACACCGCCGCGCCGGAGTTCATTTTTTCGTCAGGTTGTGATTCCGATTGTGCCGTGTAGTCAATCTACATAAACAAGCGTAATCGCAGCCTGACGGAAAAAGGGGCCCGGCCCTTCGGGTTGCGCTGGAAAAGCCGCCAGACGACGCTGTGGCCTTTGACTTTGGAACCACCAGAGCCTGCAGACCCCAACGCCCTCTGGCGGCTTTTCCAGCGGCAACGCGGTGACGTAAAGATCGTGAACAGGCTCTTACAGCGCCACTTCCACGTCGCCTTCGGCGGCATGGATACAAAGTCTTACCAGTTGGTTGTCCACCGTCCGGCTCTCGCCGGTCTGCAGGTCGCGAACTGAACCGCGTACCGGGCAGCGGCAGGTATGACAAATGCCCATACGGCAACCATGGGCCGGATTCAGCCCGCTGCGCTCGGCGGCCTCCAGCAGGCTTTCACCGCCACCGGCCTCGGTGGTCAGATCACTGCCGGAAAAGCGGATCTGGCCGCCGTTGCCGGCATTCTTGGTCAGCGGCTGGAACCGTTCATGCAACAACGGCGCACGGCCTTCGGCGCGGTGCCATTCACTGACCGCGTCGAGGAAGCCGGCCGGCCCGCAGGCGTAGACCTGACGGTCAGCGGCGTCCGGCACCAGAGCGGCCAGCAACGCGGCGTCAAAGCGGCCCTGTTCATCACCGGGCAGCGGGGCCTGATGCCCCAACACCACACGGGCGTTCAATTGGGAATGGCGTCCCAGTTCCCGCAAGGACTCCAACAAAATCACATCCTCATAACGGCGATCGAAATGCAGCCATTCCACCTGACCGTCAAAGGAGGTGTTTTCCAGGTATCTTGCTATACTGTGAACGGGTGTAATGCCGGAACCGGCGGTCAGGAACAGCAACCGGTCCGGAATTCGGGCCGGCAACAGGAACTCACCGGCGGGCTCGCTGAGCGTCACCACGTCACCCGGGCGGGCGCGCTCAAGCAGATGCTCGGTCACACCGCCGGCCCGGTGACACTTGACGGTGACGGTCAAGGTCCCCGATTGCGGGGCACTGGACAGGGAAAAGCAGCGCCATTGCCGCGCACCGTTCACGTCGATGCCGAGCATTACATGCTGGCCGGCCTGAAATCCGGGCCACAGACGGTTCGGACGCAACGTCAGGGAAACCGCCCGGCCGGTTTCCCGGTGAACACCGGTGACGCGGGCGCGGATCTCCCGGGCCGAAGCCACCGGGTTGATCAGCGCCAGGTAGTCTTCCGGCTGAAACGGGCTGGTCAGGGCCTGGCCGAGGCGGCCAAACCAGCCCCGACGAGGCTCGATGATGGTCTGCATACGGCATTTCCTATCAATTTTGTGAACAGTTGTACACTTTTTACAGGGAGCCGATTTTATAGTCAACACCTGTTCACAAAAATAATTGTGAACGGAGTTGTCAAGCGCTTTGCTATATCCCGAGGCGGAAATTGAATACCATTGCCGCCGGAGCCCGGGACAAAGCGCAACGACAATACCCAGGCCGCATCACTGCTTCTTGCTTGATTGGTTAGATTTGATTCGTTGGTTAAAACAACAATTCGGGAGACTGTCTGACACATGACCAGAGAAACCGCCCCCCGGGGAAGGAAAGCCAGAAAGGGACGGACTCGCCAGGCGCTGATGGACGCGGCCTTGGATCTGGTGGCGAAAAAGGCCCCCTTTTCTTCCCTCAGCCTCAGGGAAGTGACCAAGAAAGCCGGTGTTGTACCCACCGCGTTTTATCGTCATTTCACCGACATGAGCGCGCTTGGCCTGACCCTGCTGGATGAGTCGTTCCGTACTCTGCGGCAGATGATGCGTGAGGTCCGCCAACATCAACTGCCCAATGAGCAGATGATCCGCGGATCCATGGAGACCTACTTCAATTATGTGCGCAACAATCGCACTTATTTTCTTTTTGTCTCCAAGGAGCTGTACGGGGGCTCCGCCACCATGCGGCAGGCAATCCGGCGGGAAATCCGGCTGTTCGTCAGCGAACTGGCCATGGACATGGCGCGCTTCCCTTTCCTTATCAATGTCAGTTCCCAGGATCTGCAGATGATGGCCACCCTGGTGGTCAACAGCGTGGTGGCGCTAACGCAGGAGATGTTGGAACTGAGCGAGGACGATGAAGCCGGCCAGAACGAAATGCTGATCATGGCGGAGAAACAAGTCCGTCTGATTTATTTCGGCGTGGCCCAATGGCGTTCCGAACCCGACAGGATTGCCTGAGCCGTCGGCGATACGGCCAATCAGCCTCTCCGGCGCTCTGCCTATACTGCCACGACATTGCGCTAAATGTTCGTGGGAGAAGGGTGTCCTTATGAGTGAGGTTCGATTCAAGGAGCTGCGTCACGCGCCGCCCATGGCGGTGAATTTCGCCAAAGCCGTACTGCGTGCGCGGGTGCGCCCGGGCAACGCTCCGGTACTGCCCGACGAGGGGCTGCGGCTCAACGATGTGGCTCAGAAATCTCGCCATTTGGCGGCCTACCGCCAGGTATGCGGTTTCAGCGCCGACGGTCATCTGCCCATCACCTACCCGCACATGCACGCGTTTCCGCTGCACATGGCACTGATCCTGGGTGACGGTTTCCCATTCCCGGCCATGGGACTGGTTCACGTGCGCAACCGCATCACCCAGTTCCGCCCGATCGGAGAACGGGAACAGCTCAATATCAAGTGCTATACCGGCAATCTGACCCAGGTGGAAAAAGGCTACGAGTTCTCCATCTTCACCGTGGTCAGCACCGCCGGTGAGCGGGTCTGGCAGAGTGAATCGGTAAACTTCCATCGCGGCGGCGGCCATGGTGAGAAAAAGTCCCCGGATGCGCAAAGAGATAAGCAAACCACGGCCCCCGCACCGGACCTGATCGAGGAATGGGAAGTCCCCGGCGACACCGGCCGGCGCTACGCCAGTGTCTCCGGTGACCGCAATCCGATTCACCTGTACCCGCTGACCGCCAAGGCCTTCGGCTTCAAGCGCCAGATCGCCCATGGCATGTGGTCCAAGGCACGCTGTCTGGCGGCTTTGCAGCCAGAACTGCCGGAGCAGGCTTTCACCGTGGATGTGCGCTTCAAGCTGCCCATGTTCATCCCCGCCAAGGTCAAGTTTGCCCGTACCCGGCAGAATGACGGACTCGATTTCCAGTTGCTTGCCGCCGACGGCGTCAAGCCCCACTTGAGCGGCAAGGTGCGTCCGGTCAGCGAATGACCGGCGCGCCCTGCCTGCCCAACCTCGGCCCGCCCAAATCCCTATCTGTTCAAACCTATCTGCTAAATTAAAAATGGGCGGTGTACACTGCCGCCCATGACCCGTGATGACACCAACGACTACGCAGCGCTGTTCCTGAACGACACGCCGCTCCTGGATGTCCGCGCCCCGGTGGAATTCGCCCGAGGCGCGTTTCCCCATGCCACCAACCTTCCTCTGATCGACGACCAGGAACGTCATCTGATCGGCCTGCGTTATAAGCAGCAAGGGCAACAGGCGGCCATTGATCTCGGCAATGAGCTAGTCCGTGGCGAGGTCAAGGAGCGCCGTCTGCGCGCCTGGCACGATTGGTGGCGGGCGCACCCCAACGGCTATCTCTATTGTTTTCGTGGCGGCTTGCGCAGCCGCACCACCCAGAACTGGCTGCGTCAGGCCGGTATCGACGCGCCCTTGGTAACCGGTGGCTATAAAGCCCTGCGGCGTTTTCTGTTGGAACACCTGGAACAGCATGTGCTCCAAGGGCCGCTATGGGTGCTCACCGGCCGCACCGGTTGCGGCAAGACCCGCGTCCTGCATCAACTGCACCGGGCGGTGGATCTGGAGGGGCTCGCCCACCATCGCGGCTCCGCCTTCGGCCGCCGGCCCGGCGGGCAGCCGGCGCAGATCGACTTTGAAAACGCCCTGGCCATCCGCTTGCTGAAACTCGGCGACCAGGCGCCGGTGCTGGTGGAGGACGAAGGACGCCTGATCGGCCGGTGCGCGTTGCCACTGTGCTTGAACCAGCGGCTGCGAAGCATGCCGCGCATCGACATCGAAGAGCCGCTGGAAAGCCGGGTGGACGTGATCCTGGAAGACTATGTCCTCACACCGCTGCGGGAATTTCTCGACGGCCACGACGAGGAGCAGGCCCACGGCCTGTTCGCCGAGCATTTGCTCGGCGCGCTGGACCGCATCCGCAAGCGCCTCGGCGGCGCCCGTCATCAGACCCTGCGCGAAATCATGATCCGGGCACTGGAACAACAGCGCCGGGGCGATGGCGGCGATGAGCACCGCCACTGGATCCGAGCCCTGCTAAGCGACTACTACGACCCGATGTATGACTATATGCTCCGCCATCGCCAGGGGCCGGTGTATTTTCGCGGCAACCGCGACCATGTCATCGCCACTCTGCAGGAATGGGAACGCGAAGAGCAGGCACGGCCGGAGGGCCGCTCACGGTGATGACGGCGGTCGCGCATCACGACCTGGTGCTGGTGGGAGGCGGGCACAGCCACGCGCTGGTACTGCGCCGTCTGAGCATGCGGCCGGTGCCGGGGCTGCGCCTCACACTGATTTCCCCCGACAGCCTCACCGCCTACTCCGGTATGCTGCCAGGTATGCTGGCGGGCCATTACCAACGGCATGAAACCCACATTGATCTGAGCCGGCTGAGCCGGGCCGCCGATGCCCGCTGGCTGCCGCAACGCGTGCTTGAGCTGGATCCCGTCCAGCGCCGCTTGCTACTGGATAACGGTGACCAGGTGGAATACGACACACTCAGTCTGGATGTCGGCGCCACCCCGGATCTGGATAGCGTACCCGGGGCCCGGGCCCACGCGGTGCCGGTAAAACCGGTAGCGACTTTCGAGCAGCGCTGGCGCCATCTATTGGCCGACCCCACCGCGGCTCGCCGGGTCGCGGTGGTGGGCGCCGGAGCCGGCGGCACCGAGCTGGCCGCCGCCCTGGCCCAGCGGCTTGGCGCCACCACCGAAATACAATTGATCAGCGCCAGCGAGCTGCTGCCTGGCTACCCGGACCGGGCGCGCTCGCTGATACGAAAGCGGCTGCTGACCGCCGGCGTCCGCATCGTGGAACAAGCGCCGGTGCAACGGGTCAGCGAAAGACAGCTCCATTACAACGGCCAGCCCCAGGCGGTGGATCTGGTGTTCTGGTGCACCGGCGCCCGGGCGCCGGCCTGGCTCGCCGCCAGCGGCCTGCCCTGCGATGAACGCGGTTTCCTGCGTGTGGACAGCACCCTGACCAGCCTGGGCAGCCCGCACGTTCACGCCGCCGGTGACTGCGCTTCGTTCCCTTCGCCTTTGCCCAAGGCGGGGGTCTACGCGGTGCGTCAGGCACCGGTGCTGGCCGATAATTTACTCGCCGCCACCCGGGGAGGACACAAACGGCCCTACCGCCCGCAACGGCACTTCCTGTCACTGCTGTCCGCCGGGGCGGGTGATGCGGTGGCCTCCAGACCGCCCTGGCCGGCGCTGGCGGGGCCCTGGATCTGGCGCTGGAAGGATCGCATCGACCGCGCTTTCATGAAGCGCTTTGAGAATCTGCCTGCGCCAATGCCCGCCGCGCCCGCCGACAGCGACGCAATGCACTGCGCCGGCTGTGGTGCCAAGGTTGGCGCCGCCACCCTGAATCACGCTCTCGCTGATCTTCAGACCAGGGTCCGCGATGATATCGAAGCTGGTGTGGCCCAGGGCGATGACGCGGCGGTGATCCGCTGGTCCGGGCAACACCGGCTGGTGCAAAGCGTGGACTATTTCCCCGCCTTCATGGATGAGCCCTACCTGTTTGGCCGGGTGGCCGCCCTGCACAGTCTCAGTGACATCTACGCCATGAACGCCGATCCCCATTCAGCGCTGGCTACTCTGTGCCTGCCCCGCCACCACCCGCGTCTGCAAGGCCGGGACCTGCGGCGCCTGCTGGCCGGAGCGGTGGAAGAGCTGAACCGGGCAAGCTGCACGCTGGTGGGAGGACACACCATCGAAGGGCCGGAAATGGCCGCCGGCTTCACCATCAACGGCGCTCTGACCGCAGCGGCCTGGAGCAAGGAGGGTGCCCGGCCGGGGCAGGTTCTGATTGTTACCAAACCACTTGGCATTGGCATTCAACTGGCGGCCTGGATGCACAACGTCCATCGGGGGCCGGATCTGGACGCTACCCTGGCAACCCTGTTGCAAAGCAACGGCCCGGCCCGTGCCGCGCTGTCCACCCTGCCGCCAAGCGCCTGCACCGACATTACCGGCTTCGGGCTGCTCGGACATCTGTTGGAACTGTGCCAACACAGTCAGGTGAGTGCCCGCATTGATCTGAATACCTTGCCCATACTGCCCGGTACCCTGGCGCACATACGCCAAGGCATTCACAGCACCTTGCGGGACAGCAACGATCAGGTGCTGGGTCATTGCGAGATTGCCCCCGCCCTGCTCGGCCGGCCGGAACTGGTCGCCGCCACCGACCCGCAAACCAGTGGAGGCCTGCTGTTGGCGGTGACCAGGGAACGCCTCGAAGCCACCCTGGCAGCCCTGCGCGGGGCCGGCGCCGATGCCACCGTGATTGGTGAAACCGTTGTAAAAAATCACAAAGCCGCCGCCACTATCACGCTGCATGAATAGTGTCTCGTGCTACTCTTGATGCATCATTCAAACAGGGAGCGACAGCCCATGAACAAGCGTCTCACTGGCGTTTTTACCGCCGCCGTTCTGCTCATCACCCAGGCCCTGTTCGTCCCCATGGCTCACGCCGCCATGGTCGGTACCGATACCCTGGTGGCCAGCGAACAACGGGCGGCCATGGAGCAGAAGGTCCTTGCGCTATTGGAGCACAAAGCCGCCGCCAAGGTGTTGGCGGAAAACGGGGTCAGCCCGGAACAAGTAAAGGATCGCCTGGACCGGCTCAGTGATCAGGAACTGACCCAACTGGCCGAACAGGCCGATGAACTGCCCGCCGGTCAAGGCGTGATCGGCGTGATCCTGGCGATCATTCTGATTCTGGTATTGCTCGATCTGCTCGGCGCCACCAACGTGTTCCCGGCCATCCACCCGATCAACTGATCGTGCCCTTTCGCGGACTCATCGCCGGGCTGGTTTTACTGCTGGCGGGGTGCCAGACACTGCCCCCGCCACAGTCGGCCCGGCAACCCGCCAACCAGCAGTTGGATGTTCCTTTCATTGCCCAGGAAAAATATCAGTGCGGCCCCGCCGCTCTGGGCATGATGCTGCAATGGAACGGCCTGCCCGGCGACGCCGAGGCGCTGGTGGACGAGGTCTGGTTGCCGGAACGCAAAGGCAGCCTGGGTATCGAATTGATGGCCGCCGGCCGCGCCCGCGGTTTGCTGGCATATCCCGTTAACCGGCCGGAAGCGCTGTTCAGTGAGTTGCAGGCCGGCCACCCGGTGCTGATTCTGCAGAACCTGGCACTGAAGCGCTGGCCGCAATGGCACTTCGCCGTGGTCACCGGTTATGGAGATGGCGGCGGCCGGCTGATCCTGCACAGCGGCACCCGCGAAGCCACCACCAGCCACTGGAACCGCTTCATTCGCACCTGGGCGCGCGCCGACTATTGGGGCATGGTGCTGCTGCCCGCCGGAGAGCTGCCCGCCAGCGTCCGCCCCGGCCCTCTTCTACACGCTCTTGCCCCACAGAAAAAGGATGCCTTGCGCCATTGGCGGACCGCGGCGTCCCGGTTCCCCAACGACGGCAAACTTCATTTCGCCTACGCCAACGCGCTGTGGCAGGCGGGCCGGAAAGCGGATGCTCTTGAGGTCTTCGAAAAGACCGTGACGCTCTCCCCCACCCTTGCGCCGGCGTGGAATAATCTGGCCTACGCCCGCTTTGACCAGGGTCACCGTGACGCCGCCCGGGAAGCGGTCTGCCAAGCCCACACGCTGGCGCCGGACGACGTCAACATCAAGGGCAGTGTCGCCGAAATCACCGACGGTGCGGGCTGTCCCTAAACAGCGCGCGGGAAATGGCGTCATTTCCGTTTTATCGCTATTGTCTAAGCTCCCGTTCATTCTCTGACAATGGATTACGCGCTTTCCTATGAGACCCGGTCGATCACGGTTACTGCTTTCCCTGCTGCTCTTCTGGATGCTGTGCGGTGTGGCCGCGGCGCAAGGCAGCGGCTTTTCTCTGCCCGGCATCGGTGATCTGGAAAAACAACTTACCGGGGGGGGCGACAACGCCGATACCCAGAAGGAGGGTGAACCGGCACCAGAACGCGCCCTTTTGGAAGAGACGCTGAAGCTGCGCAAGGAAATCGACGCCAATCACGAGCAGATCAAAAAGCTTGAGGAGCAGCAAAACTCGCTGCCGCGGGAGAAAGCCGCGCTTCAGGACGAGTTGGAAAAGATTCGCCGCGAAAGCAGCATCGACTGGGCCGAACGCTATCAGAGCTTGTCGATTTCCGCTCTGGCGGAAGAGCTCGGACAGAAGCTGCAGGCGCTGGAACGCAACCAGGAAAAGCTGGCGGCCACCGCCAGCGATGTGACCAGTTCCCAAACCCTGCCGGAGCGCGCCCAGAACACCATCAGCGACAGTCTCGCGGAAGCCGACGATATTCGCCGGCAGTTGAACCGCCCCTCGGCGGAGGAGACGCTGAGTGACACGGAAGTGCAGAACCTGCAAGTCAAGCTGGCGGCGCTGGATTCCCGTATTGAACTGCGCAACCAGGAGTTGGCCGCGGCCAGCGCCAGCGAACAGCGCTCACGCCTGCAACAGCGGGTGCTGGAAGCGGATGCGGAACTGATCCAGAAACAGCTGGATGTGCTGCAGCCGCTGATCAACCAGCGGCGCCAACAGCAACTGCAGGATGAATTGCAAGCGGCCTCCGTGGACCTGCCCGCCGAAGTGGCCGATCACCCCGAGCTGGCGGCGGCGGAAGAGCGCAACAAGGCCCTGCGCAAACAGTTGGTTCAGACCAGCGAGGAAGTCAATGATCTGCTGCGTGAAAACGTGGCCACCAAAACCCAGCTGGATCGGGTTCGGGCGCTTTCCACCACCGTCAACGACCAGATTCGCATGCTCGACGGCAGTTTGCTGTTGTCACGGATTCTGTACGAGCAGCAGAAGAATTTACCGGATTTCAAGCCCCGGGAAGGCCTGCCCAAAGCCATCGGCGACACCCGTCTGCGCCAGTTTGAAACCAGCCAGCAGCGCCAGCAAACGGAAGCCAGCATTGTCCGGATCGATGACCAGGACATCTCACCGGAAGACCGCGCCGCTCTGCAGGATGCCCTGGGAAGTCTGCATGACATCCACGTGGAATTGCTTAATCAATTGGACACCGAACTGGGGCGCAAGCTGAATCTGCTGGTACGGCTCAACCTGGTACAGGATCAGTTGGGGGATGTTTCCCGCAATCTGCACGACACCATCTCCGAGCAGACTTTCTGGATGCCCAGCACCCAACCGATCAATCTGTCCTGGCTAAGGGAGTTTCCGGCTCAGGTCCGGGATCAGGTCAACGCCATGCCCTGGTTGCGGATGGGCAAGGACGCCCTGGCATTACTGAAGGACAAGTGGCCCTGGCTGCTGCTGCCGGCCACATTCGCGGCGGCGCTGATGTGGTGGCGCCGACGGCTGCGTACCCGCATCCGCAAACTGAACAGCGACATTGGTTTTCTCCGACGGGACAGTCAGTTGCATACGCCACTGGCGATCCTGATGACGGCGCTGATGTGCGCCCCCGGGCCACTGGTATTGAGCCTGCTCGCCTGGGGGCTGTGGATTCAGCCCGGCACGCTGTCCACGGTGTTGGGCGCGGCTCTGCTGAAAGTGGCGCTGCTGTGGCTGGTGTTCGAAATGTGCTACCGGTTGCTGGCCCGTGACGGCATCGCGCAACGGCATTTTCGCTGGTCCGCCGACGGCAACACCCAGCTGCGCCGACGCTTGCTGGCGGTGGGCCTGGCAATGGTGCCGATGACCCTCATCATCGCCTTCGGCGAACAATGGCCGGCGCAGCTCAACAACGACCGTATTGGCCTGGTTATCATGGTGTTCGGGCTGGCGGTCATGGGTATCATGCTCACCCGGGTGGCGTTGCATTTTCCCATCACCCGTTTTTCCACCGCTTACAAAACCATAGCGGCGCTGGTATGCGGCGGCCTCCCCTTCGCGCTGATCGTGGTCATCGGCCTGGGTTACTACTACACCACGGTGCGTTTGTCCGGACGCATCATCGACAGCTTCTATCTGCTGCTGTTGTGGACCCTGATCGACGCCACCGCGGTGCGCGGTCTGGCGGTGGCGGCGCAGCGGCTGGCCTACAAAAGAGCCCTGGCGCAACGGGACAGCGACGCCAAGGAAACCAGCGTGGAAGGCATCGAGGTGGAAGAACCGCAATTGGATCTGGAGCGGGTCAATCAGCAGTCCCTGCGCCTGATCCGCATGGCGCTGGTGGTGGTTTTCGGCCTCCTGTTCTATTGGGTCTGGGCGGATATCCTCAGTGCCTTTTCCTATACCGAGAACATTCTCCTGTGGGAAACCACCGAGGGCAGCGGCAGCACGCTCACCCAGGTTCCGATCAGTCTCGGCGACGTCATGTTCGCGCTCGCCGCCACCGTGGTGACGTTAATGCTGGCACTGAACCTGCCCGGCCTGCTGGAGGTGCTGTTGTTATCGCGGATGAACCTGAAACAGGGCAGCAGTTACGCCACCACCACGCTGTTGTCCTACGTCATCATCGCTCTGGGTGTGATGGTGGTACTGGGCTCGCTGGGGCTGACCTGGAACAAGTTGCAATGGCTGGTGGCCGCTCTCGGCGTCGGGCTGGGCTTTGGTCTGCAGCAGATTTTCGCCAACTTTGTTTCCGGCATTATCATCCTGTTCGAGCGGCCTATTCGTATCGGTGACGTGATCACCATCGGCACCTTGTCAGGCACCGTCAGCCGGGTGCGGGTACGCGCCACCACGGTGATCGATTTCGACCGCAAGGAAATCATCATCCCCAACCAGACCTTCGTTACCGAACAGTTGATTAACTGGTCGCTGAGTGACACGGTAACGCGATTGATCATCACCGTCGGTTTCGCCTATGGCTCGGACCTGAACACCTGTCGAGAGATTCTCCAGACCGTGGCCCGCGATCATCCTAAAGTGATGAAGGATCCGGAGCCGATGATCCTGTTCATGGGCTTCGGCGCCAGCACGCTGGATCACGAACTGAGGGTCTACGTGAAGGAAATCGGCGATCGCCTGAGCACCACCGACGAACTCAATCGCCGTATCGATCAGTTGTGCCGGGAAAAGGGAGTGGAAATCGCCTTCAGCCAGATGGATATTCACATTCGCAGTATCAATGGCGGCGACAACCTGACCATCCCCGGCGAGCGCCGCGAATCCGGAAACAGCGACCCACAGACGGACGCCTGACCACCGGCGGGAAAATCAGGTACACAGCAGGCTTCCCTTCTAGCAGCGAGCACGGATGCTCTTCTGGCCTTGGAAGCATGAATTCGGCGTCCGCTACAACGCCGCTGTGGGAAGCTGACTTGCAAGCGAATGGACTTCCGGCGAGAAGATTCGCTTGCAGGCAAGCTCCCACAGATGCCCCCCTCTCTTCTCTAACCAGGAAATTCCATCATGCTCACTCACCGCCTCCCCCATGGCGGGGCTATTGTATTGTCCGGTGGCCCCGGCGCCGGCAAGACCAGTTTGCTCCAGGCCCTGGCCGGGCTTGGTTACCTCACCGTCACCGAATCCGGGCGGGCGGTGATTCGACAACAACGGGCGCTTGCTGGTGATGCCCTGCCCTGGCGAAACCGCCAGGCCTTCGCCGCCGCCATGCTGGACCGGGACCGGCGGCAGTACCGGCGGTACAGCCGCCGTGGCGGACCGGTATTCTTCGACCGGGGTGTGGTGGATGTGCTCGGCTATGCCCGCCTGGAACGGCTGCGGGAGAGCGCCACCCTGCGCTGGGCCGCGCGGCGCTACCGTTATGCGCCGGAAGTACTGATGCTGCCGCCCTGGCCCGACATCTACCGGCACGACCAGGAACGCAAGCAGACACTGGCGGAAGCCGAGCGCACGTTCCAGGTGTTATGGGACACTTACCTTAACCAGGGCTACCGCCCGCTCCTGGTGCCCCGGGGAACGATAAGAGAACGCCGTGACTGGGTCCTGTCCCATCTCGGTCTGGCTTGCTCCCCCATCCATGACGCACCGGGAAAATGCTAGACTCGCGTTCCCCGACACCACGGTAACCGGACACCATGCCATTGCTGACTCTGCGTGACTTGCAGCTTGATTACGGCGACCAGCCACTATTCGACCATTTGGACCTGACCATCGAGCCCGGCGAACGGCTGTGCCTGGTGGGCCGCAACGGTTCCGGCAAATCCACCCTGCTGAAAGTACTGGATGGGCAGGTGCAGGCGGACGATGGCCAGATCGAGCGCACCCAGGGCCTGGTTGTGGCGCGCCTGGAACAGGAGGTCCCCGAGGATCAGGACCACAGTGTCCAGGAGATGGTGGCCCAGGGTCTCGGCGAGTTGGGCGGCCTGCTGGCCGAGCACGACCGCCTCAGCCACAGGCTCAACGATGGCGACGACGCGGTGATGGCCCGCTTCCAGCAGCTCAGCGACCGTATCGAAAGCGCCGGCGCCTGGCAGCTGTTCCAACGGGTGGAGACGGTGCTCTCCAAGCTGCAACTCGATGGCGAGCAGCGTTTCGCCGGCCTCTCCGGCGGCATGAAGCGCCGCGTTCTGCTGGCCCGTGCGCTGGTGCAGGAACCGGATCTGCTGCTCCTGGACGAACCGACCAACCACCTGGATATCGACTCGATCCGCTGGCTGGAAAGCTTCCTGCGCGACTACCCGGCGACCCTGGTGTTCATCTCCCACGACCGCGCTTTCATTCGCGCCCTGGCCACCCGCATCATCGAGCTGGACCGCGGCCGGCTGACCAGTTGGCCCGGGGATTACGATCGTTATCTGGAAGGCAAGCAGGCGGCCCTGGAAGTGGAAGAAAGAAACCAGGCCGAGTTCGACAAGAAGTTGTCCCAGGAAGAACGCTGGATCCGTCAGGGCATCAAGGCCCGGCGCACCCGCAACGAGGGCCGGGTGCGGGCCTTGCAGTCGTTACGTAAAGAGGCTGCGCAGCGACGCCAGCGCCAGGGCACGGCGGCCCTTTCCATCCAGCAGGGCGACCGCTCGGGTAAAACAGTGATCGAAGCGGAACACCTCAGCTATGCGGTGGGCGGACAGACGCTGCTGCGGGACTTCTCGCTGACCCTGCTGCGCGGCGACCGTGTCGGTATTCTCGGCCCCAACGGCTGCGGAAAGTCCACCTTGATCCGTATTCTTCTGGGCCGCTTGGCGCCCGATAGCGGTAGCGTGAAGCAAGGTACCCAATTGAAAGTGGCCTACTTCGATCAATTGCGCGACAGCCTGGACGGCGAAAAAAGCGTGATCGACAACCTGGCGGAAGGCTCCGATGTAGTGGAAGTGGATGGCCGTAAGAAACATGTCATGGGTTACCTGCAGGATTTTCTGTTCGAGCCGGCCCGCGCCCGTCAGCCGGTCAAGTCCCTGTCCGGCGGCGAACGCAACCGCCTGCTGCTGGCCAAGCTGTTCACGCGGCCGTTCAATCTGCTGGTACTGGATGAGCCCACCAACGATCTGGACGTGGAGACCCTGGAATTGCTGGAAGAGCAATTGGTGAATTACCAGGGCACCCTGCTGCTGGTCAGCCATGACCGTGCTTTCATCGACAATGTGGTGACCTCGACACTGGTGTTCGAGGGTGGCGATCCGCACTGGTATGTGGGCGGTTATGAGGACTGGTTGCGGCAACGTCCGGAACCGTCCGCGCCGGAAACCGTCAAACCCGCCAAATCCGCCGCTCGCCCCGAACGCAGTGAAGCGGCGAAACCGGCGCGCAAAAAGCTGAGCTACAAGGAGCAGCTTGAGTTGCGCGATTTGCCGGCTCGCATCGAAGAGCTGGAAGCAGCGCTGGAGGCGCTGCAAAGCACGATGTCGGACCCGGCCTTTTACAAGGAAGCCGCGGAAACCATCGCCGCCGAGCAAAAACGGCTCTCCGAACTGGAACACACGCTGGCCGAAGCCTACGCCCGTTGGGAGGCACTCGACCAGCTCAACAGCTGAGACATCACCATGACCGCACGCTGGTCCCTGACCATCGCCCTGTTGGCCGTCCTGGCGCCCTGGCCGGCCCTGCACGCCGACGAGAGCCCCGTCGACGACACCGAACCCGAGGCGCACGCGGCTCCAGCCAATCCTCCCGCGAAACAGGTGGTCGACGACACGCAGGTGGTCGACACCGTGACCGCCGGCAGCCATGAGCCGCCGGCGCCCTCTTCCACCGAGGAGCCGCCGCCGACGGTGCGGCCGCTATCGCTGCTGGGCCGTAACGTGGTGCCGGGCAGCTTCGCCACGCTGCACTGGACACCGGATCAATCCTTCGCTTCCATCGCCACGCCGGTGCCGGTGCTGGTGGCCCATGGCAAGAAACCCGGCCCGCGCCTGTGCCTGACCGCCGCCGTCCACGGTGACGAGTTGAATGGTATCGAGATGGTGCGCCGTCTGATGTACGACCTGGAGCCGGAAACCCTGTCCGGCACTTTGATCGGCGTGCCCATCGTCAATCTGGAAGGCTTCCGCAATGGCTCGCGCTATCTTTCCGACCGCCGCGATCTCAATCGCCATTTCCCCGGCCGTGGCACCGGCAGCGCCGCCGACCGCGTGGCCCATTCCCTCTATGATCAGATCATCCGGCATTGCGAGTATCTGGTGGACCTGCACACCGGCTCGCTCAAACGCATCAACCAGCCGCAGTTACGCGCCGATTTGAAAAATCCGGATGTTCTGGCTTTCGCCAAGCACTTTGGCGGCATGACCGTGCTGCATGGCCGCGGCGCCCGCGGCACGCTGAGACGGGCGGCGGTGGACGACGGCATCATGGCGGTGACGATGGAGGCCGGCGGTCCCAATCGCCTGGAAGAAGAGGCGGTCAGCTACGGCGTCCAGGCGCTGGAAACCCTGCTGGAAAATCTTGGTATGCGCAAAGCGCGCCGGTTCTGGGGCGCGCCGCAGCCGGTGTTCTATGAATCGCAATGGATCCGCGCCAGTCAGGGCGGCATCCTGCTGTCGGAAGTCAAACTGAATGACAAGGTGAAAAAGGGGCAAATTCTCGGCACCGTCACCGATCCCATCACCAACACCGGCAGCGCCATCATCGCCCCCTACGACGGCCGTATCCTGGGCATGGCCATTAACCAGGTGGTACACGCCGGCTTCGCCGCTTACCGGCTTGGCGAGGAGCAAACCCCGGAGGAGGTGGAGGCCAAGGCCGAGCAGGCGCAAAGCGTGAAGCCCGCCGACGGTGACTCACCGGCGAAAACGGAGGATCCCGAAGCCCCCGCCTCGACGGCGCCGGCGGCCGCGGAAAAACCGGCCGCCACCGACGCCGGGGTGGAGGACGAAGAGCCGGAGGAGCCGGACGACCGCCAGCGGGATTGATCGGCCCAAAGGTCCGGCGGGATGCATTCCGCCGCCGGATCTGCCACCCTAGAGGACTGGTTTTCGTTGTTCGTTCCGCCCCAAGGACGAGGCTATGCTATCGACTCAGCGGGTCTATCTGACCTCCGCCGCCATCATCGTTTCCCTGGTCGCCCTCGGCGCCGCCTTCCCCAAAGCCTTCGCCAGTACCGCCGCCACCTTGTTATCCAGCCTGAGCCGCTACTTCGGCTGGTTCTACCTGCTCAGCGTCTTCGTGTTCGTGGTGTTCCTGCTGGTGCTGGCGTTCAGCAAGTACGGCAAGATCCGCCTCGGCCCCCAGGACAGCACGCCGGACTACAGTCTGTTTTCCTGGCTCAGCATGCTGCTTTCCGCCGGCTTCGGCGTCGGGCTGGTGTTCTACGGCATGGCCGAACCGATGCTGCATTTACAGGAGCCGCCCCACGGTCTGGCCGAACCCGGCACCCGGCAAGCCGCTGCCCTGGCGATCCAGTACAGTTTCTTCCACTGGGGCGTCAATCAATGGGCCGCGTTCACCCTGGTGGGCCTGATCATCGCCTTTTTCCAGTTCCGAAAAGACCGCCCCGGGCTGGTGTCGACCATGGTGGAACCGGCCCTGCGCGACCTGCCACGCCGTCAGATCGCCTCCGATACCCTCGACGTGATGGCGGTGATCGCCACCGTCACCGGCGTCGCCACGTCTCTCGGGCTCGGCGTGCTGCAAATGAACGGCGGCCTGGAGTCGGTGTTTGGCTGGCCCAATGATGTCTGGAGCAAGGTCGGCATCCTCGGCGCCATGTTCCTGTGTTACATGGCGTCCTCCTATACCGGCCTGGACCGCGGCATCCGCATCCTCAGCAATCTGAATATGGTGCTGTGCCTGACGCTGATGGCCTATATGCTGATCACCGGCCCCACCGTGCGGATCTTCGACGTGTTCGTGAACGGCCTGGGTGATTACTTCGGCAACTTCATCGAAATGGCGCTGACCATTCCCCCGTTCGAGCGCGGCGACTGGATGGACCGCTTCACCGTGTTCTATTGGGCCTGGGTCATCGCCTGGTCACCGTTCGTCGGCACCTTCGTGGCGCGGGTATCGCGCGGGCGCACCATTAAGGAGTTCGTGTTCGGCGTGCTGCTGGTGCCGCCGTTGCTGGCCTGCGCCTGGATCGCCGTATTCGGCGGCACGGCGCTGGACCTGGACCTGACCCAGAACGCCGGCCTCGCCGCCGTGGTTCACAACGACGTTGCCAGCGGTTTGTTCAAAATGTACGAGATGCTGCCTTATGGCTATCTCCTCAGCGGCCTGACCATGGTGCTGCTGTTCATTTTCCTGGTCACCTCGGCGGACTCGGCCACCTACATCGTGGCGCAGATGACGGATCAGGGCTCTCTCAATCCACCACTGAAAAAACGCCTGACCTGGGGCGTGCTGATTTCCGCCATCTGCATCACGCTGATATCGGCCGGAGGGCTGAAGGGCCTGCAATCGGCGGCACTATTGGCCGCCCTGCCGTTCGCCCTGGTGCTGTTTCTGATGGTGATCGTACTGGTGCGAGAACTGCGCGAAGATCGCCGCAATATGCTGCTGGATCTGTATCACCGCAATGAGGGCACACCGGTGGGCGGCGACCCGTTCGAAGCGGAGGAATTCACCGATCTGGCGCCGGAGGAAAAGATTCGCCGGCGCCTGACCGCAGTGAATCGCACACCGCCGGGCTGACCAATCGCCCTTGCAGAGGAGACTACGAAGCCGCTGTGGGAGCTTGTAGCAACCTCTGAATTCATGTCCCCGAGACTGGTTGCTCCAGCTCTGCCAGGGAAACGGCCGGTTCGGCTTCGTAGCACCGGCGCAGCAAGCGCATGAAGGACTCCGCCTCCGGAATCGTGGTCCCGCCAATGGCGGTGACCGCGATACCCGGTGTCCATGAGTTCATCACCGCCGCCCCGGCCAGATCGCCAAGACGCTCCAGAGTGATCTCTTCATGACGCTGGGCAATGCCAAGGCGATCCAGTTGCCGCTGAACCATGCCCATCATGGTGCCGTGCAGGATCGCCGCCCTGGGCCAGACAACCGCGTCGCCATCCCAGAACACCAGATTCCAGATGGTGGCTTCACTCAATCGCCCCTGCCGGTCGAGAAAAGCAGCGTCGTCAAAGCCCTGACGGATGGCCTGATGCAGCCAGTAGGTCTTGCCGGCTTCGCCAACATGTTTGATCGCCGCCAGGGGACGTTCATGCTCCACCACGCTCAACCTCAGCGGCCCCCGGGGGCCCTCCGCCGGAGTATCGGTGCGCACCAGCACCTCCGGCTCTGTATCCATGCTGCGGCTGCTGAATTCACCACCACCAACGAAAACCGTGACCGTCAGTGATTGATCCGCCGGCCCGGTGTCGATGGCCGCTTTGATATAGGAACGCATCCGTTGATCGGACACCGCCACGCCAAAAAATTCGATGGAGGCTTCACGCAGGCGGGTCAGATGCAGATCGAGCCCTTTGACCTTGCGGCTTCGCACCTGCATCGCGGTGAAGTGCGCGAACCCCGCGAACGCCAGGGGTGTCACCTCCGCGACGGTGACCGGACGGCCGTTGATGGCGGCCTGATAGGGACGGTTTTCAATGGACATGCCACGCTGCTCCTGATTCACATGTAGGAGCCGGCACCTTAAACTGTGACAGCGCTGTCAGAGTCAAGACGATGAGATGAAAATAGGCGAGCTGTCGAAACGTACCGGCGTGAGCGTCCGCATGCTGCGCTACTACGAAGCCGAAGGGCTGCTCAAACCGCGACGTACGGCCAGCGGCTACCGGGACTATGATGCCGCGGAAATACGGACCGTGGAGCGGATCAAGCTGCTCGGTTCCGGAGGCATGACGCTGGCGACGATCCGCCAGTTCCTGCCGTGTGTGCGCGGTGAGGGTCCGGTGTTCGAACCCTGCGATGAGCTTCGTACCGTCCTGCATGAACAGATCCGCCAGGCCGACCAGAAAGCGGAAAAACTGGCGCAAAGCCGGCGGATTCTGCGGAATTTCCTGCACGAGATCGAACAACTCTGAGCCGCCGCGCCTCAGGCTAGGGCCCGCACTAATGGGACAGCACCTGGAAACGGCGCCGCAGACGAAAGCCCTGATCGTCCACCAGCGTGAGCGTATGCCAGCCAGGCGCCGCCTGGATCGCCCATTCGTGGAAATGAGCGGTGCGCCCCAGATAGCGGTCGTCCAGGTGCCAGAACAGTTCGGCGTCATCACGTTCATGCACCACCCGGAACACCGCCCCACCACGCTGCCCGCCCAGTTCCACCGGCAGATAGAGCGCGGAGCCGGCGTGGGGATAGATCACCGCCATCGGCGCCCGTGAACTCAGCGCCCGGGCACCCGCCGCGCAGTCTTCCCGCCAGGCCGGCAGGGGCCGGTATTCCGGGTGGCGGAAGCGGTAGAAATAAGCCTGCGCCGGCGGCAGCACGAACCAGTCGCGGGCGCTCATGGCGGCCACGTTCTCGCAACCGCTGTGCACCCGCCGCCCTTGATCGTCCACATGCACACGCAAATGATGTGGCGTGACGGCTTGGAAGTGGCTGTCCAGCGGCGCCAGCACGGTACGCGCCGAGCACTGCCCGCCGGCCAGATAGCCATCGTCACGGCACACCCGCAGTTCCTTCAGATCGCCCAACGGCGCCTGAGGCCACTCCGCCGGCCCCAGCAGGCTGAACAGATCCAGCATCAGCGGCGCCGCGGTGGTGGCGCCACCCAGCGCCGGAGCCGGTTCGCCGTTGCCGTTACCGGCCCAGACGCCCACCGTATAGCGGCCGTTGCTGCCTATCGCCCAGGCGTCGCGCAAACCGTAGCTGGTACCGGTCTTCCAGGCGATCGCCTGGCTGGAACGATACAGCCGCCATTGCCGGGCGGTGCCGGGACGGGCCACGTCACGCAGCGCCTCCAGCGTCAACCAGGCAGCTCCCGCGCCGATCGGAAACGGCTCCGGCAGCGGCTGGACATCGCTCAGCACAGTAACCGGCGCCGCCTGGCCGTCACGGGCGCTGGCCATCAGTCTGGCGTACAGCGCCGTCAGCTCCATCAACTTGCCTTCGGCACCGCCCAGCACCAGGGTCAAACCGTAGTTCTCGGCATCCCTGAACAGCGTGCTCATTCCCATGGCGCGCAACTGGTCATGGAAGCGGGCCACGCCGTATTGGCGCAGCATACGCACGGCGGGGATATTCAGCGACTGGGCCAGGGCCTCGTGGGCCGGCACCGCGCCCCGGTATTCACGGTCGAAATTCTCCGGACTGTAACCGCCGTAGTTGGTGGGCAGATCGGGCACCAGGGTATCCGGCAGCAGCAGGCCTTCCTGCAGCATCAAACCGTACAGCAGCGGCTTGAGCACGCTGCCGGTGGAACGGGGACGCCCGGCGATGTCCACCGCCGCCCCATATTCACGGCGGTCGCCGTGGGTGACATTGCCCACATAGGCGCGCACCGCCAGATCGCGATGGTCGATCACCACCACCGACAGATTATGCACGCCGTCGTTGGCCAAACGCCGTCCATGCTGTCCGGTAAGGGCGTTCACCCGTTGCTGCAGCCCGGCGTCCAGCGTGGTGTGAATCAGCGGGGAAGTGGTGTCGGCCGCCAGGGTGTCGAGCAGATGCGGCGCCAGCGACGGCAACCGCGCGGTGCGCGGCAGCGGTTCCAGCTTCGCCAGCCGTAACGCGTCCGCATCGATCAGCCCCCGTTGCCGCAGGGCTTCCAGCAGACGGTCCCGCTTCGCCAGTAATTGCTGCCGCTGCCGCCCCGGGTGGATCAGCGCGGGGCTGTTGGGCAGCACCGCCAGCAGTGCCGCTTCCGCCCAGCTCAGGTCGTCCGGCGCGCGCTGGAAATAGCGCCATGCCGCCGCTCTCAACCCCACCGTGTTGCCGCCGAACGGCGCCCGGCTGGCGTACTCCACCAGAATCCGCGACTTGCCCAGGCGCCATTCCAGTTGCAACGCCAGCAACGCCTCGCGGGCTTTTTCCCACAGGGTGCGGGGCGGATCGTCCCGCAACAGCCGGGCCAACTGCATGGTCAGGGTGGAGCCGCCGCTGACCACCCTTCCGGCGCGAATATTGGCCACCGTGGCCCGGGCCAGCGCCAACGGATCGACACCCGGGTGCCAGCGGAAACGACGATCCTCGAAGGTCAGCAGGGCTTCACGGTACTTGTCCGGCAGCGTCTCCACCGGGGCGAAGCGCCATTGTTGATCCGCGGCGATACGGGCCGCCAGGGGCCGCCCGTTTCGATCCAGCATCAACACCGCATAGTCACTCCGCTGCAGCGACGCCGGCAGCGGCGAAAACTGCAGCAGCGCCAACGCCGCCAGCACCACCAGCAGCAGTGCCGCCAGGATGCGCCGGCGGCGTGAGGGAGACGGTTTTGTCATCGTGTTCCAGATGTTGTCGGGTAGCGCCCGGTGACCGGCCGGACCATTCGCGGCCCGGCCGGTGAGGGCTATTCCGCCACCACTTCCACCCATTGGCCACGCTTACGGGACTGAATAAAGCCCTGATACATGGCTTCCACCTGCCAGCCGGGCAGATAGAAACGGCCGGCGAACGAAGCGTTCAGCTCCACATTCACGGTACGCGTGGCGCCGGGTTTCAGGGAGAAATAGCTCAGCACCCGGTCGTCGCGCACGTCCTGGTAATCCAATGGGGTTTCCTTTTCGTCCTTGGCATCGTCCACGCCAGTGGACGACAAACGCGAGGCGATTTGCCAGCCGGAGGGCACGATTTGTGTCAGCGCCAGATTTTCCAGACGGCGGTTGGTGCGATTGCTCACCTTCACCCGGGCGCGGAAATCCGTGCCCTGGGTCAGCCGCGCGGGATCCAGCGGCGAGCCGTCCATCGACAGGAACGTCACCGACAGGTCGAGTCCCTCGGACACCGCTTTTTCCTGACCCGGAGCCGGCGTGCCGACGGTGGTCATGGTGGCGAACAAACGACGATCGCTGTCGTTGCGGACCACGATGGACTCGCCGTCATCTTGGATCTCCAGCGGCTGCTGGAACACCGGGCTGGTGGCGTGGGTTTCCCGCCAATCGCCCTCGCCCTGCCGCCAGGCCAGATCATAGCCGTCCCCGGCGCTTTCATCGCCGGCAAAGCGCGCCATGGCCATCAGCGACCAGGCCAGACTCTGGGTGGAGAACCAGCGATCGGAGGCCAGATCATCGGCCACCACCCGGGCTTCGTCCCAGGCCCGCGCCTGATCACCGCGGGCTTCCAGCACCATCATGCTGATGGCGCGGTCACGCAACGCGGAGCCAAAGGTGGGGCCGGGCTCATCGTAGTCGCCCACCTCGCCATCAATGGCGATCAATTCACCGGCCACATCGGTCAGTCCCATTTGCTGATAGGCGGCGGCCAGCAACCAGCGGGCGGTATAACGGCCATGCTGGTTGCGGCTGTCGCTCACCGCCAGCGCGCCGCGCAGACGGTTCATGGCACCGACTTCCGGCTCCCCGGCCAGCGCCAGGGTATAAAGCCGGTAAGCCTGGCTCGCCCACTGCCAGGCGTACTGACCGGGGTCGCTGGCCAGCCGCCGCTGATAGTTCCGCCAGCCGTCGATCATCTGCGCCGGTACCGCGTAGCCAAGGCGGCGCGCTTCCACCAGGAAGTGACCGGCGTAGGAGGTGCCCCAGTCGCTGGCCTGGCCACTGCCGGGCCAGTAGCTGAAGGCGCCGTCGTTCAGTTGGAAGCGGCGCAGCCGGTCAATGGCGCCGGCGATGTTGTTCTGCACTTCCTGTTTCTGGGCGTCACTGAGCCCAACCAATTGGTGCAGGTACAGCTGCGGCAACACCGTGGAGGTGGTTTGCTCGACGCAGCCGTGGGGATAGCGGATCAGGTATTCCAGCCGCCGCTCCAGTCCCATGGCCGGCAGACTGCTGACCGTCAAGGCGCTTTGGTTGGTGCCCGGCAGACCATGGGGAGTCCAATCCAGCGCCCAGCTGTCTCCAGGTTCCAGCACCTTGAGCTGCTCCCGGCTGGTGGGCGGGTTGGCGGTGCGGATCGGCAGATTCACCGTCTCCCCGGCCTGCTCCTTACCCGCTTTGGCCGACACCGTGACCCGGGCGATCCCCACCTGGTCACCGGCCTCCAGTGACAGCGTGGCGATCTTGTCTCCAGGCTCCTCGAAGGTCAGCCGGGCGGTGTCCCGGGTGACCTTCAACGGCGGTTCCGCCTCCAGGTTCAAATCCACATCGGTAATGGTGTCCTCGGTGGCGAAGACATTCACCGGCACCTGCAGGGACTCTCCCGGCCCCAGCACCCGCGGCAACGTCGACAGCAGTGTTAACGGCTGGGTCACGGTGACCGGGGTGTCCGCCTTGCCGTAGGCACGCTGCTGGCCGTCGCGATGTCCCGCCACCACCATCACCCGGACCTCGCCCATGTAGGCCGGCAACTGAACCTTGTGTTCCTGCTCAGACTTGGCCTTCAGTTCGAATGGTCCGGCGAAATACACCACCGGCGGGAACCGGCGGCGCTGGGCTTCGGAGCCATCCATCAGCCCCTCCGAGCCGCCCACCGCCAGCATCCGCTCCAGCTCCCCGCCGTAGGCGCCCACCACCTGATCGAACAGATCCCAGGTGAGCACGCCCAGCGCTTCCCGGCGGAAGAAGGTTTGATGGGGGTTCGGCGTTTGGAAATTGGTCAGACCCAGCAGGCCTTCGTCCACCACCGCCAGGGTATAGGTCATCGCCCTGCCCTGCTTCTCGGACACCGTCACCGTCAGTTCGCTTTCCGGACGCACTTCCTCCGGGGCTTCTATATCCGGCTCCAAGCGCGTGTCCGGGTCTTCCACCAATAACGGCACGATGCCATAGAGGCGAATCGGACGGTCATTGTCGCGGTCCTTGTGCGCTTGCAGCAGAGTGGCGTGCACGTAAACGTTGGGCGCCATGTCCGCGGTCACCGGAATCTCCAGGGTGAAGTTCTCCTTGTCACCGGGTTTGACCCAGTAGTGGCGCAAGACCCGCGAGCCGCTTTCCAGACTGACCAGCAAGCGTCCGGCGCCGGACACCGGCACCTTCACCCTGGCCATCTCACCGACCTGGTACTGTTCCTTGTCGGTGGACAACGCCAACCGGGAGGCGGCGTCACCGCCACCGCCGCGCTGGCCGCTCCAGCCCAGGTACACGGTCCGTGCCGCGCAATGCCCGCCTTTGTCATCACAGACGCGCACCAGGTAGCGGCCCCAATCGTAATCCGGACCGTTCAATCGCCATTGCACCCGCCCCTTGTCGTTGGTGGTGAGCTGGGTGGCCTTCACCTTGCGGGTATGCGGGTTACTGATGAAATTGGCGAGATCATTGGCGCCCCGATCCCACCACCAGCGCCAGTCGATACGATAGACGCTCAGGGTGACGGAACGGGATTCCGGCTGCCCGTCCTGGTCCAGGGTGAGCAGATCCAGATTATGGTTCTGGTCGCGTCCGAGAGCACCGCCCCAGCCATCACCTTCCGGAACCCGCAGTCCTACCCAATGCCGATACGGCGCCACCGGCAATCGCTGTACCTGGGTGCTGTAGTCGCCGCCATTCTCGAAAATCCGCGTGGTCACCAGCGCCGCCGCCATGCCCGGCGGCGTGACCGCCGGCACCGCCAGATTCACGGTGGCGTCGCCGGCATCGTCCAGGCGTCCCTCGAAAGCGGTGAACGGCTCCGCCTGCAGGGTGCGGGACGGATCCTTGAAGGTGTAGCCGGCATACCCCGGGAAGGGATCGGCGCCGTTGAGCAGGCGCACCTTCACATCGGCCTTGAGGGCACTGGCGCGGGCACCGTTGAGCCATTGTCCGTGCAGCGCCAATGGTGTGCTCTGACCGGCGAAGACCTGCTCGGGGGCGGTCAGCTCAATACGCAACCGGTTGGGTTTGATCGCTTCCACCCGTAGCCGGGTATCGAAGTCCCGCTCACCCAGACGTGCCACCGCCCGCCAGTTGCCGGTGGGGGCGCTTTCCCCGGTCTTCAGGGTAAAGGTGTAGAACCCGTTCACCGGCTCGTCGTTGGTATAACTGGCGACCTTGTTACCGCGCGGATCAAACCAGTCCACCGTGACCGGGTGATCCGCCGGCATGCGTTGTTGCGGGTCATCCAGTACAAAGGTCAGATGAATATCATCACCGGGCCGCCAGACATCCCGCTCACCGTAAAAGAACCCTTTCAGGCCATCGAGAACCCGCTCGCCGCCGGTGTCGAACTGGTTGGAAGGCAGCGCCCGGTTGCGGGCCACCTTGAGATAGCCTTTTTCCTTGCCGTTTTTCGCCACCAGATAGAAAGGCGTGCCGGATAATTTCAACTCCGCAATGCCGTTATCGCCACTGCTGGCACTGCCCAGGGACTGGTGCTGGTAGTTGTAGGCGGTAACCTGGGTTCCCGCCAGGGGCGTGTTGGTATCCAGGGCGGTGGTGACCACCAGCATCCGGTCGTCCTCCCCCTGCTTGGCCAGCAAACCGAGGTTGGAAGCAATGAAAGAGCGGGAGCTTTCCGCCTGGTTGTTGTAGGCGTAATAACTGTCGCTGCAGGGATTATCACGCTCGTCCCAGCGCAGGTAGCCGGCATCGTGATAATAACGGCTCACTTCATCGTCCTGGCCCGGTCCTTCGTAATTGTCTGGTAGCGTGTTCTCACGCCGCGGCCCGCCATCGCCGCATTGGTAATGAATGCTGCGCGGGTCCACCTTGAGGGTAAGCAGGACCAAACCATTGGGGTGTTTGGCCATCAGCTCGGTCAGATCGAGCCGGTACCGTTGCCATCCCCGCTCCTCGGATGGCGGCAACTCCAGGGTTTTCTGCCAGAGATAACGGCCGGAGCGGGTATCCGGATGCTGGTTCTCCAGATCACGGGATTGCAAATAGGAGGTGATGTTGTTCTCGAACACCTCGAACGCCTGTACCTGGATAGCACCGGCGGCGGCGGCCTCGAACGGCACGCTGAGCACTTCGCCCCGTGGCAGAATGGCCCCTTCGCCAACAAACCGCACAGCGGGCTTGGCCATACTCAATACCAGGGATTGCCGGTACATCTTCTCCAGCGTATGGCGGGAGGCACTGACCACGCCCGGAGCGATCTGCAACACCGCCTTCTCGTCCACCTCGTCGCTTGGATAGACCAGCAACCGGGAGCCGTCGACCTGCACCCGGGCGCTCTTGCCACCCAGCGCCACCATTCCCAGGAAGTCCTGTCCCGCCTGCAGGGCCTCGGAAAATTGCACCACCACATGACGGTCGGGGAAGCTCTCCGAGCGGACCGAGGTAACGGCGAACTGGCCGGGCCGAGGTACCGAATAACTCCGCTCGCCCGCCCCCGACTCGCCCACGGGCTCACCATCCCAGGCCAGGCGGACCTCCTCGCCGACATCACGGCGGATGCCGGTAACCTGGAAGCGGTGGGTCAAACCAGCGGACGGGTGTTCCCACACGATCGGCAGCGACGTCTCACTCTGTTTGGCGGAGAGCACCGATTCCAGCGCCTGATTATCCACCAGATCCAGGGTATCGATCCGCCCTTTCAGGATCATGGTGTCGCTCCCTTCCGCCGGCGCCAATGCCTCGACCCGGATGGTCAGTTGCTGGCGCAATACGGTCAGCCTGGTTTCCAGCGGAGGCAGACTGTCATCGACTCCGGAAAGGCCCTGAGGAAACAGAGTGACAGTGAAACTTTGATCACTGCGCAAGGGTTCCAGAGGCCGTATCTCAAGCCGGTCACGGGCGGTGAACACCGCCGTGAAAGGCCGCTCCGGGCGCAGTTTCACCACGCTTTTCTGTGGTTCGTTGAGCGCGCTCTGCTCCACCACCGGATGGGTGAAACGGAATACCAGTGGGGAGCGGGAGCCCGTTTCTCCCCGCGGCCAGCTGTCCAGATGAGTACGCCAACGGGGATCGGGCTCACTGTCGGCGGCCACCGCGGACCCGGCCTGTTCGCTTTTATCCCTGGCGGACGACGCCGATTCGTCGGAGGTGTCACAAGCCCATAAACCCAACAGCAGCAGAGACACGCCAATCAGGCGTAGAGCGGAGCTTTGCATTCCTTGCCTACCTTATTGGATGGTGTAATCAGGCTAAATTAGCACACTTCCAAACCCGACCCCATGCTGTCGTCTGTGCACAAGAATTGACCACTCAAGCCGAAATCCCGGGCGATAAAGCAAATGTTTTTGCATTTCAGTGGCGCCATACTCAAAGCCGTCAACGAGGTCCCATCTGTTGACATCGGAGTTGTACTCCGTGATAGCTCTCCCGAGCCAAACGATTCACGGCGCCCCATGGGCGCCGTTTTTTTTTTGCGTCGAGAACAGGGGAGCACGGGGCTTGGTGGTCCGGACAGCGGAAACTCTCACAACAACCGGCTGTTCTTACCGAACTGATTGCGCAGAAACGCCATCTGGTCACCACGAATACGATGGCTGTTAATCAGCGCCAGATACTCGGCCATATTCGGCACATAAGGCAGTGCCAGCAACTCCATGCCGATTTCCTCCGGCAGGCGATTGCCCTTGTGCTGATTGCAGCGGCGGCAGGCGGCCACCACATTGAGCCAGTGGTCGCGGCCACCACGGGATGTGGGGCGAATATGATCGCGGGTCAGTTGGGATTCCGGGAACGGCTTGCCGCAATAAAGACAAACATGCTGATCACGGCGAAACAGCGCGCGATTGGTCAACGGCGGGCGGGTACGGCGGCGCGGGCTGGCCAACCCATCGCAAGCAATAATGGAATGCAGGGACAAACGGGAGCGATCGCCGGTGACACGGCAGAATCCGCCGCGCAGGCGATAAATCACATCGCCCAGAGTCCAGGTCACCAGACCCCGCGCGTACAGGGTGGCCGCGGCCTGCCAGTCCAACCATTCCACCGGCGTGCCGGCCTTATCCAATCGCAGAATGCGCTCACTCATAGGCACCCTCGCCTGCTCGACGAACTTCTCCCGCTGTGGCGGGACCATGAAAGCCTGTTATCGTGACGATTCTGCGACAGGGAATGAAAAAAGCGTCGGCGGGAATGTGGGCCCGTCCCCGTGAAGGGGATCTTTGCGACGAACTTCCTCTACCCTGATCTCTGCTTAACCGACCCGAACCGGCTAAGCAGAAAACAGCGCCTCGCGGCAAGCTGCGCAAAAGTTGTACTGCTGATAAAAGTTGTATTGATCATAAACAGCGCTCCGCTCCCCCGCAAGCGCGCTGTCGCTGACTTTGCCGGCCTGGCGGTGTCCGGATTCGGCCAATAACACCGATGCGTGGCGGGACTAGTATGCGAGGATAGTGACACAGGACGCCCCCACGGTTCACTGCCGGGGGCAGCGGACCGGTCAGAGAGCCGATAACAACCAAGGGCGAGCGGCATGCAATACGATTACGTGATTGTCGGCGGGGGTTCCGCCGGCTGTGTATTGGCCAACCGGCTGTCAGAGAACCCCAACAACCGGGTGTGCCTGTTGGAAGCCGGGCCACCGGACAACAGCCTCTTCATTCGCATTCCCGCCGGTATCATCCTGCTGATGCGCTCCAACAGCCGTAACTGGCGTTACTACACCGTGCCACAAAAGGCGCTCAATAACCGTCAGATCTACATTCCCCGTGGTAAAACCCTGGGCGGCTCCTCCGCGGTCAACGCCATGTGTTACACCCGCGGCCACCCCTGGGATTACGATCACTGGGAGTCCCTGGGTAACCCCGGCTGGGGTTACCAGGATGTCCTGCCCGTGTTCAAGCGCTCCGAACATTACGAAGCCGGCGAAGATGATTTCCATGGCACCCACGGCCGTCTCAACGTGGCCGATCTGCGTTTCCGGCACCCGGTCAGCGAGGCGTTCGTCAGCGCGGCTCAGGAAGCCGGTTATCCGGCCAGTGATGATTTCAACAACGCCACCCAGGAAGGGGTCGGCTTCTACAAGGTGACGCAAAAGGACGGTGAACGCTGCGGCGTCGCGCGGGCCTATCTGCACCCCGCCCTGGAGCGCGAAAATCTGACCGTGATGACCGGCGCCCTGGTGCACCGGGTGCGCTTTGACGGCCGCACCGCCACCGGCGTGGACGTGGAGCATCAAGGGCAGGTGCAAACGCTGTCCGCCGGCCAGGTGATTCTCTGCGGCGGCACCATCAATTCCCCACAGTTGCTGAAATTGTCCGGCGTCGGTCCGCGCCAGGAACTGGAGCAGCATGGCATCGACGTGGTCCACGACCTGCCCGGCGTCGGCGAGAACCTGCAGGACCATCCGGACGTGCTGGTGGTGCACCAGAACCTGAAACGCGACACCCTGACACTGTCGCCCTGGGAACTGCCCACTTCCGGCCTGCGTGGCGTCTGGGACTTTTTCTATCGTCGCACCGGTCAGTTGACCTCCAACGTGGCCGAAGCCGGCGGCTTCATCAAATCACGGCCGGAAGAGCCGATCCCCGACCTGCAATTGCACCTGACCGCCGCCAAACTGGACAACCACGGCCTGAACTGGACGTTCAGTATCGGGCACGGTTATTCAGGCCACGTCTGCATCCTGCGCCCCAAGAGCCGCGGCGACATCCGGCTGCGCGACGCCAACCCGCGCTCACCGGCGCTGATCGATCCACGTTTCCTGGAGCATGAGGACGACATGGAAGGCATGGTACGCGGGGTCAAGGCGATGCGCGGGATCATGGCCCAGCAAGCCCTCGGCCCCTGGCGCGGCAATGAGATCTTTCCCGGCAGCCAGGTGCAGTCCGACGATCAGATCCGCGCTTTCCTGCGCGAGAAATGCGACAACATTTACCACCCGGTGGGCACTTGCAAGATGGGCGTCGATGACATGGCGGTGGTGGATCCGCAACTGCGCGTGCACGGCCTGGAAAATCTGCGGGTGGTGGATGCCTCCATCATGCCAACTCTGATCGGCGGCAACACCAATGCCCCAACGGTAATGATCGCCGAAAAGGCCGCCGACGATATCCTCGGCGTGGCGTGACAAAAAGAGTTGCCCCCCGTTAGGGACAGCGGGGCCGTGTTACGCCTTTGCGGGAACGCCGCTATGGGAGCTTGTCTGCAAGCGAAGTAGAGGAAGTGGGCCCGACTCGCTTGCAGGCAAGCTCCCACAGCGGCTTCGTAGCCCATTCTGTGCCAGCGATCAACATTGCTGAAGCCCGAAGCGCGACGGTTCCCTCGAAGCGGGTCTGTCCAGACCCGTGGCCCCGATGGAGACCTCCCCCCTTAGCACGACTGTCATTTTTCACTTCCACACTGGCACCTTTGGGTTGTTAAACACAAACATCTGGGGGGCTACCATGGGCGACGACACGCCGGCTCGCGCGCGTCTGGTGGAATTGCTTTGGCAGTTAAAGCAAAACTACGACCGTGCCGAGGATACAGGTCTTGGCTTCATTCATTTCAACACCTTGCTGAACGACGCCCGCTACCGGGCGGAAATTATCGAACGGGCATGTCACAGCCCGCACAGCCATATCCGTCATCTGGGAGAAGAACTGGCGCGCCTTGACCACGCCGACGCGGCCAATAGCGCCCGTCCCCAAGCGGCCTCCACGGGTTCTTCCCGTTTCGCTTACCGGCGGCTGGCATGGCCTCTGGTCATTGGCACCTTGTCGCTGTGCCTGCTGCTATTCTGGTGGCTGGCTCTGCCCTACCTGCAAGGCGACCAGGTAGTAACCGGGGTGATCGACCAGGACCAGACCTGGAGCGCCGACCGTGATTGGGTACTGGGGGACGTGGTGTACGTAATGCCCGGCGTGCGCCTGACCATCGAGCCGGGCGCCCGCATTCTCGGCCGCGCCGACTCGGCGCTGGTCGTCACTCGCGGCGCCCGTCTCCACGCCGCCGGCCGCGAGGATGCCCCCATCGTTTTCACCAGCAGCCAGCCTGAAGGGAAAAGAGCCGCCGGCGATTGGGGCGGGCTGGTCTTGCTGGGGGACGCTCCGGTCAACGAACCCGACGCTCAAATCGAAGGCATTGATGCCGGCGATCCGCTCGGCGCCTATGGCGGGCAGAACCCGCAAGGCAGTTGCGGCGTACTGGAGTACGCCCGGATCGAGTTCGCCGGCTTCGAGGTTTATGCCAACAATGAACTGAACGGACTCACCCTGGGCGGTTGTGGCAGCGGCACCATCGTCCGCCATGTGCAGGTGCACCGGTCCCTGGACGATGGCGTGGAAGTGTTTGGCGGCAACGTCGATCTACGTCACATCGTTATTACCGGTGCCGGCGACGACGGGCTTGATTGGGATCTGGGCTGGCGCGGCAGAGTGCAGTTCCTGCTGATACAACAGCACGAGGATACCGGCGACAACGCCTTCGAAGCGGACAACAACGGCGCTCATCACCAGGCACGCCCCCGCTCCGAACCGATCATGTACAACATCACTCTGGTGTCACCGCGCAGCAGCACCCGCCATCATCGTGCCATGACCCTGCGCGAAGGCACCGGAGGCCATTTCCACAATCTGTTAATCAGCGGCTTTTCCGGCGAAGCCATCGATCTGCGCGATGGTGCCACGGTGGCGAACCTGGATACCGGCGCGCTGGATTTTCAAGGCGTGCTGATGCATGGCATTGGCCCGCGCGGCCTGAGTTATTTCGAAGCGGAGCAAGAAGACGCGGACGACGACAACGGCTTCGACGAAGACGCCTTTTTCCGGGGATTGAGCAGCGTCCGTTTCGATGAGGACCCGCGCTTCAATCAGGATGCGATCAATCCGTATCATCCCAATGCCACGCCGGCTCTGCGCTCACCAGCGGCGCGCGGCGCGGTACCAGTACCTCAAGGCGAATTCTGGGACGAAGCGGCCAACTACCTCGGCGCGGTGCGGCCCGGCGCCAGTGCCACCTGGCTGGATCGCTGGACTGCGTTTCCGGCCCGTTAGCGAAGACCGGGCCCGGCTGTCCCACCATTGTGGGACAGCCTTATACGCCCGTGTCAGGATTTATCTGGATCAGCGCACCACCACGAAGAATACACCGCCGTCACGATTGACACGCAACAACAGGGCGGCATCGGCATCGGGCACCGCCGACTCCAGTTCCTTCATGTTGGCCACATTCTGACGATTGGCATTGATAATCACATCGCCACCACGCAAGCCGGCACGCCAGGCCGGGGAATTACGTTCCACCGCTTCCACCAGTACGCCACTGTCAGCGTGCCGCAGCTCACCTTTACGCAGATCGCGCAGACTGGCGCCTTGCAGGAACTTGGAGATGGCGTCGCCACCGGACTGGCGTTGATCGGACTCGGTAATGACCGCCACGACTTCGCGCTTACGGCCATCGCGAATAATGTTGAGCCGCACTTTTTCGCCCACCGGCGACAACCCTACCTTGTTACGCAAATCCGCCGCCCGGGTCACCGCCTGGCCATCCACTTCCACCACCACGTCACCGGCCTTGAGACCGGCTTTATCCGCGGCGCTGTCTTCCACCACATTGGTGACCACCACGCCACGCTGCCGTTGTTTCACCTGGAAGGCATCCGCCAGCTCCGGTGTCAGATCCTGGATCGTCACGCCCAGCACGCCACGTCGTACCTCGCCATGCTCGATCAACTGCTCCATCACATTCACCGCCATCTCCGTGGGAATGGCGAAACCGATACCGACGTTCCCTCCGGAAGGCGCCAGGATTGCCGTGTTAATACCGACCAGTTCGCCACGCAGGTTGACCAGCGCACCGCCGGAATTGCCGGGGTTGATGGAGGCGTCGGTTTGAATGAAGTTCTCGTAGCCTTCAATGCCCAGGCCGGTCCGGCCCAGCGCGGAGACGATGCCGGAGGTCACGGTCTGGCCCAAACCAAATGGGTTGCCGATGGCCAGAACATAATCCCCCACCCGCAACCCGGTGGAGTCGCCGATCCGGATCTGGGTCAGATCATCGGTCTTGTCCAGCTTGAGCACCGCCAGATCCACTTCCTCATCCAGTCCCACCAGTTCCGCGCTCAGTTCGCGGCCATCGGTGAGAGTCACTTCGATTTTATCCGCGTTCTTGGCCACATGGGCGTTGGTCAGCACGTAGCCTTGCTTGGCGTCGACAATAACGCCGGAGCCGGCGCTGATGGCACGCCGGGTGGAAGGCTGCTGCTGTTCGGGAATATTGAAAAAGCGACGGAAGAACGGATCCTCCAGCAGCGGATTGCGGGCGGTCCGCACCCGCGTCTCGATGGCGATGTTCACCACCGCCGGCGCGGTTTTTTCCAACATCGGCGCAAGCGTCGGCAACGATTCCCCCTGCGCCACGGGCAACGCCGCCCGAGCCGGTACGGCGGCGGCCAACAACAGAGCAACGCAAAGCGCGCAAATAAAGGAATAATAGGATCTCAATGGTGCGTACAAGGCCACATCCTCCTGTACCTGGGCACTAACTTAATCGGGCTTGAACTGGCCATCAACACGACAGCCAGGTTAGCGGATCGTGAACCTTCGACCCTCGCCCGGCCTTCAGGGTTCCAACAAATGGGGTTCCGATAAAAACAGCCGTACCTGGTTGAACTCATTGGCTTCCCCCAGATCCGGCCAGGTGGTCGCATGCCAATGTCCCAGCAGACGATACCCCGGCGGATTCAGTCCGGCGATACGGGAATCCGCCAGCAACACCGGCGCACCGGCCTGGCGAAAGCGGTCCAGCAGGGGCAGGTTATCCCGGTCGTAGAGAATATCGGCGGCGGTAACGCGATCGGCCACAGCCAGACAGGCCTCCAGATCGTCGCTCAATTCCACACTGACCCCGTTGAGGGCGGCGTTGGCTTCGCTGGCGGCCAGCGCGTCCGGGTCCAGGTCGCAGGCAATGACCCGACGGGCACCGGCCCGGGCGGCGGCCACCGCCACCACACCGGAGCCGGGCCCCACGTCCACCACACAGCGGCCCTTCACCCACTCCGGGTGGGTCAGCAGGTGACGTGCCAACACCTGCCCCGAGGCCCAACATAATGACCAGTATGGCGGCGCTTCCATCAAGGCATTGGCCACCTCCTGCTCCAGACGCTGGTCCGCCAGCAGCCGGTCCAGCAGCCATAAGGACAGCTCCGGTACCAGCGGCAGCGGCGTGGCACACAGTTGGATTTCCGGCAGCAGGGCATTGAGGCGGGCCTGCAGCGCCAGTGGCGCTGATACGCTCACGACACCGCTTCCTGCCGCGCCTTGGCGGCGGCCAGTTCCGCGTTGAATCGCGTGGCATGACGTACTTCGCCGCTGTCATTCAATTCCGGATAAGGCAGGCCATAGCGATCACAATAGCCCGCCAGTTTTGGGTGCGCCCAGCGGAACAACGTATGCCGGTAGGTTTCCGGGTCCAGCCGGGGGCGATCGTAGAATCCTGCCGCGCGCCGCTGTTCGCAGGCTTCGGACAGGATAATCGCCGCCGCCACGCTGACATTGAACGACGCCACCATGCCCATCATCGGCACGATCACATGGCCGTCCACGGCGGCGCCGGCGGCTTCGCTGACACCGAAGCGCTCGGTGCCCAGCAATAACGCCGTGGGCTTGGTGAAATCCACTTCGCGGTATGGCAGCGCGGTATCGGAAAAGTGGGCGGCCAGCACCTGCATGCCCTGGGCGCGCACCTGTTCGATGGCGGCCACCCCGTCGTTATGCTTGTGCAGATTGATCCAGCGCTGTGACCCCATGGCGGTGCCCGCCGCTACTTTGGCGCGATTTTCCGGCAGCACGGCGTGCACGTCGAGAATGCCGACGGCGTCGCAGGTGCGCACCACGGCGGCGATATTATGGGGTTTGTGCACCCCTTCCATGATCACGGTGAGATCCGGCTGGCGGCGATCCAATGTATCCAGCAACCGGCGATAGCGTTCCGGGGTCATGGGGACTCCTGTTGTTGGCGAAGCGCGATTGTAGCACGGGGTTCGCCTGTGCCCGTTCCGTCGGGCACAATGCGCTCAGATAACGAAGGAAGACCCGATGAGCGAACGTTCCCTGCCTCTGGCCGGTATCCGCGTGGTGGAACTGGGCCAATTGCTGGCCGGCCCTTTTGCCGGCACGCTGCTCGCCTATTTTGGCGCTGACGTGATCAAGGTGGAGCCTCCCGGCGGCGACCCGATCCGTCGCTGGCGATCCCTGGATGACACCGGCACCTCGTTCTGGTGGCGCAGCCTGGGCCGCAACAAGCGCTCGGTCACTCTGGATCTGAAGACCGACCGCGGCCGCCAACTGGCCGGGCAGCTGATCGACCGCGCCGATGTGCTGATCGAGAATTTCCGCCCCGGCACCCTGGAATCCTGGGGGCTGGGCCCGGAGCGTTTCCAGCAAAGCAATCCCGGCCTGGTGTACGCGCGAATTTCCGGCTATGGCCAGGACGGGCCCTACGCCGACAAGCCCGGCTACGCTTCAGTGTGCGAAGGGGTCGGCGGGCTGCGCTACGTCAACGGCTTTCCCGGCGAACGCCCGGTGCGGCCCAATCTGTCCCTGGGCGACACCATCGCCGGCCTGCACGCGGCCCTTGGCATCGCCCTGGCCTTGCTGGAACGGCACGGCAGCCAACAAGGCCAGGTGGTGGATGTGGCCCTGTACGAGTCGGTGTTCAATCTGCTGGAAGCGGTGATCCCGGAATTCGATGGCGCCGGCCTGGTCCGCGAACCGTCCGGCTCCACCGTCACCGGCATTGTCCCCACCAATACCTACCCCTGTGGCGATGGCAAGTACGTCATTATCGGCGGCAATGGCGATTCCATCTTCAAACGGCTGATGCAGGCCATGGGCCGTGAAGATCTGGCCGATGATCCGCGCCTGGCTCACAACCCGGGACGGGTGGAGCACGAAGCGGAGCTGGACGCCATTATTGGCGATTGGTGTGCCGGCCAGGACAGTCCCCGGGTACTGGCACGGCTGGAGGAAGCCCGGGTGCCTTGCGGTCCGATTTACAGCGCCGCCGACATGATGGCGGACCCGCACTTCCAGGCACGCGGCTTGTTCCAACAGGTGGAAATCAACGGTAAACCGCTGCGTATCCCCGCCCTCACGCCACGCCTTGCCGGCACCCCCGGCGGCACCCGTTGGCCCGGCGGTGAGGCCGGCACTCACACAGAAGCGGTATTACGTGAGGATCTGGGGTTGTCCGAGGCGGAGTTCCAGGCGCTGCGGAACGAGGGCGTGCTGGGATAGCGGCGGAGACCTGAATTCAAGGATTGCCACGAAGCCGCTGTCGTAGCTTGCCCTGCAAGCGAACAGACTCTCGGGAAAAGATTCGCTTGCGGGGCAAGCTCCTACAGCGGTGTGTATAAGCCTCTCAACGGCGCTGTGACAGCTGCTCGTAGAGATTGTCGATGATGCGCGCGGCCAGTTGCCTTGCACGGTCGGTATGGGGCCCTTCGAAGTGCTGGTCCAGATTGGCCATGAACAACCCCAGCCAGCGCTCATGATGGGCGCCGGTGAGCGGCATCTTGTCGTCCACCGCCCGGTGTTTGGCCATCATATGCCGATTATAACGGTCATCGCCAAGCAACAGTTTCTTCCAGAAAGCAGCGATCAGCGGCAGGTGCTCATCGAGATCGATGCGCGCCACCTCGAGGAAAACCGGCGCCAACAACGGATCCTCGAGAATCCGCTGATAGAACAGCGAGACCATGCGATCAATTTGTTCCGGACTATCCAGATCGGGCCGCCCGGACTTGGAGCGATGCCCGGCGGCACCGGGCTGAAAAAGCCGTACCCGTTGCCGTTCACTCACCAGCGAATACGCCCGGTCAGGATATCCTTGAACATGACAAAATCACCGGCCAGGCTGTACCACGGATGCTTGAAGGTGGCGGGCCGATTCTTCTCGAAGAAGAAATGCCCCACCCAGGCAAAGCCGTAACCGACCACCGGCAACAGCAACAACCCCCACCAGTTACCGGAAATCAGAACACCGAACAACACCGCGAACAGACACAGCGTACCGATGAAATGCAGGCGCCGGCAGGTCGGGTTGGTGTGCTCCTGCAAATAGTAGGGGTAGAACTCCGCGAAGCTCTGGAAATCAGATTGCTTTACCGTCGTCATAACGTCCACCTGTCCCGTTGCGCCCGACACCGCTGGTGGCCCTGGGGTCATCGGCCCAGGGCAGCGGCGCCAAGCCATCTGGTACCGCCATTGTCCACCATACCCGGGCACAAACAACAGCCCTGATCGGGCCATCCGCGAGATGGATCAATGACCATGACCAGCCTTTCCCTTCCCGCCGGTTTCAATGCCAGCGCCGTCACCGTTCCCCGTCATCTGACGCCGGTCACCGACCGGGGCGACGAGTGCGCCGCCGCCGAGGCCGGGCTGCGTCCGCAACAGGTCGCCACCATCTGGCGCCACGCCCGCGGGCTCTACCGCACCGGCATGAACCCCGCCATCGCCCTTTGCCTGCGCCGTCGTGGACAGGTTTTTCTGGATCGCACCCTCGGCTACGCCGATGCCGGCCAACAGCGCCTGCTCACCACCGACACTCCGATTTGCCTGTTTTCCGCCTCCAAGGCGGTCACCGCCATGCTGGTGCATCATCTGGCGGAACGGGGGGAACTGGATCTGGACCGGCCAGTGTGCCATTACCTCCCCGAATACGGGGCCATGGGCAAGCACCGGACCACCCTGATGCACGTGCTGACCCATCGTGCCGGGGTGCCGCGCATCCACGAGCCGGTGGCGGCGGAGGACCTGTTCGACTATGAGCGGATCATGACCTTGCTGTGCCGTGCCAAGCCGGAAAACCCCGGGCGTCAGCAGGCTTATCACGCGATCACCGCTGGCTTCGTGCTTGGCGAGGTCATCCGGCGTGTCACCGGGGAGAGCATCGATGCCCTGCTGGACCGGGTGATCCGGCGGCCGATGGGGATGCGTTATTTCACCTATGGCCTGCGGGAGCCGGCGGTGCCACCGGCGGAAAACGCCGTCACCGGACTGCAATTGCCGCCGGTAAACGCCTTTCTCACTCACGCCGTGGGCGCACCGCTGGAGGAAGTGGTGGGCCTCTCCAACGATCCCCGTTTTCTCGACGCCACCATCCCCGCGGGCAACCTGTACGCCACCGCCGAGGAGGCCTGCCGCTTCTTCCAGATGCTGCTGGACGATGGCCGCTATCAGGACCAGCAGTTATTCCGTCCGGAAACCGTGCGCTTCGCCACGGGCCGGGCCGCCACCAAGGGAGGCCGCCTGGATCGTACCTTGATGGTACCGCTGGCGTTCTCGCCGGGTTTCATGCTCGGCGCCCGTGCCCTGAGCCTGTACGGGCCGGGCACCAGCAACGCCTTCGGCCATTTGGGTTTCATCAGCATTTACTGCTGGGCGGATCGGGACCGGGATCTTTCCGGCGCCCTGCTGACCACCGGCAAGGCCGCGCTGGGCCGGCATTTCCCGGCCCTGCTGAAGTTGCAGATGGCGATCAACCGGCATACGGCCTGACTGTTATCGGAATCCGCCACAGACAGGACTACGAAGCCGCTGTAGGAGCTTGCTTAGAAGTAAAAATCGAACGCCACATAAACGGCGTTGAAATTACCTTCGTAGACATCACCGTTGGCGTCGATGTCGCCGTCGGACCACAGGTATTCCAGATAGAGCCAGCCGGGGCCGTACTTGTAGCGAATACCCGGAGCGTAAAACTGTACATCGCCGGCATCATTGTTACGTGTATCTGTGCTGGCCACGCCGCCGTCCAGGTAATATGCCCAGTTGCGGTTCTGATACATCACCTCGGCCACGTGCCGCTGGGTTTTCACTTCCTCATCCGCGGGCGCGGCGTCGGAGGCCAGGAAGGCATCGAGACCACCAAAGTCTCGGCGGGCGTCGACAAAGCGGTATTTGAAGCTCCAGGGCCCACGCTGGTACAGGTAGTGCAGATCATAGGCCACGTGCTCGCCGTCGGCCTTGCGCCCGGAAGCGGTGTCCGCGGTGAGGTCCTGCATCCGCCCATATTGCACCGAGGCCCCCACGGTATGGCCTTCCTGGAAGCGCCAGTCCAGATTCAGCACGCCGGTTTTCAGCTTGCGGTAACTGTCGCTGGTACCCCAGTGCCCGTTGTCATCCAGAGTATCGGTGCTGTCCTCGCCCCAGTCGTCCTGGTGGTAATAGGCGGCGTCATAGTGGAAGTCACCGGCGTCGCCGCTGAGTTTGAAACCGACATCCATCTGATCGCCGTAACCGCCCTGAAGACCGTCTCCAGGCCAGAAGTTCACCGTTTTCCAGCCGAACGGCACCTGGCTCTTACCGACTTTGAGCAAGGTATGGTCGTTGAACTCATAACCAATCCAGGCTTTGTGCATGGCGAAAGTATCGCCACTGCTGTTGTTGTTGACGTCGGTGAAGGAGCCTCTGCCGATACGGGCTTCGGCGCTGAAACGCCAGGGGCCGTAACCACCGTCGTCATCGGCGTAGAGAATGAACGCCGGGTCGGCGAAATTACCGCCGGTTTCCCGGTCCAGGTCCGCGTCGAAGGCGGAATTGGGACCGCCAAAATCGGATTTATCCACGTACTGGTACACCCACCAGACGCCGGCGCTGAGCTCAGCACCCGCCTGCGCATTTTGTACCAGAAACAAAGAGGATACGGCGCCCAGCGCCAGGGCCGGTAGAGCCCGCTTATTGTCTGCCATCGGCTTCTCCCCAGTCGAGTCAGAACTTTTCATTGAAGTAAGGTTTCGTTCCTTGCTGCCCGCTTTTTCGGATTATGACGTGCCCGTCGCCTCGCTCGGTGTCGGCATGGAAACGGCGAACAGGACGCGCTCACCCTAAGGGTGTATCACAACCAAACAGGTGGGGTCACGTCAGGAGTGTTTTACCGGGCCGCGAAAACCGCCCGGTAAGAACAAGAAAAAGCGGCCACGAATGGTGTCGTGGCCGCTTCAATTGAGGATTACAGATTGTCCAGAATAGCTTTCTTCACCGCGTCCAGCTCGGCATCGATGGTCACCATACGGGCGCCGGAAGACAGTTCCTGCTGACATTGCGCGATAGCGGTATCCGGATCCTTGAGTCCGTTACCCGTCAGGGTGCAGACAATGGTGCTGCCTTCGGCGATCTTGCCGGCCTTGATGTCACGCATGGCGCCACCAATGGAAGCGGCGGAAGCCGGTTCGCAGAACACCCCTTCTTTTTGCGCCAGCAGTTTTTGCGCGGCCAGGATTTCCTCATCGGTCAGTTCATCAAACCAGCCTTCGGAATCCTTCTGCGCGGTCCAGGCTTTGTCCCAGGACTGCGGGTTACCGATACGGATGGCGGTGGCCACGGTTTCCGGGTTCTCCACCGCCGCGCCCCGCAGGAACGGCGCCGCGCCCGCCGCCTGGTAGCCGACCATGCGCGGCACGCTGCCGGCGATACCGGCTTTGTGGTATTCGCTGTAGCCCATCCAGTAGGCGGAAATATTGCCCGCGTTGCCCACCGGCAGGCAGTGGTAATCCGGGGCCCGGCCCAGTTCCTCGACGATCTCGAAAGCCGCGGTTTTCTGCCCCTGCAGACGGAACGGGTTCACCGAGTTGACAATGGTGACCGGCGCTTTCTCGGCCACCTGCTTGACCAGTTCCATGCCCTGGTCGAAGTTGCCGCGGATCTGCATGATCATGGCACCGTACATCATCGCCTGGGCCAACTTGCCCATGGCGATCTTGCCTTCCGGAATCAACACGAACGCGGAGATGCCGGCCCGGGCCGCGTAGGCCGCCGCCGCCGCCGAGGTATTGCCGGTGGAGGCACAGATGATGGCATTGCTGCCCTCTTCCACCGCCTTGGTCACCGCCATGGTCATGCCGCGATCCTTGAAGGATCCGGTGGGGTTCAGGCCCTCGTACTTGACGTAGATATCCACGTCCTTGCCGAGCAGGCGCGGAATATTCTTGAGCCGGATCAGCGGGGTGTTGCCTTCGCCCAGGCTGATGATCGGCGTGTCGTCGTTCACCGGCAGGTGGTCGCGGTAACGGTTGATCAGGCCTGTGTAGCGGTCACGGAATGGCATGGCATTGTCTCTGCTTCTGGTGTGGAGGCCCGGATACGGGCCCCACGGGTATTAATCGTGTCGTCTTTTCAAGCGTCCAGCGTTTCCACGCGAATACGCATTATATCGTTATCCACGGTGTCCAGGGCAGCGATTCGCTTGAGCGCTTCGTTCATGTCACCCTCGCGCACCCGGTGGGTCAGGATGACGATGGGCACCAGCCCTTCGTCCACTTCCTTCTGCACCATGGCCTCGATGCTGATGCGATTGTCGCTGAGAATACGGGTCACATCCGCCAGCACGCCCGCCTTGTCCTGGACATGCAAACGCAGGTAGTAACCACAGGAGATATCCTCGATGGTCAACACCGGCTCGTCGGACATCTGGTCGGTGTGGAAGCCCAGATAAGGCACCCGTTCGTGGTGATCCACGGTCAGTTCACGGCCCAGCTCGATGATATCCGCCACCACCGCCGAGGCGGTGGGCTCGGCGCCGGCGCCGGCGCCGTAATACAGGGTGGGGCCGACCGCGTCGCCATCGATCATCACCGCGTTCATCACGCCGTTCACCGCCGCCAACATGATTTCCTGCGGGATCAGCGTGGGATGCACGCGCAGTTCAATACCGTTGCCGGTGTCCTTGGCGATCCCCAGGTGTT
>SWCA01004780.1_pt1 | contig 58425 bp, 30 predicted proteins | sample 4692961 | NCBI WGS metagenome assembly SWCA01 (sample SAMN10267275, study PRJNA491770) | bioreactor metagenome | isolation source: DHS bioreactor inoculated with | place: Japan: off Shimokita Peninsula | reverse complement strand
CCCCCCCCGGAAACCGGATTAAAGAAGGATTCAACAGCTGGGTATTTTCCACAAACGTGGTGTTGTCTGTGTTATTTCCCACCCAAACAGCTATAGCATTTCCAAAAACGTATTTGGATATTTTGCCCAAGGTATCGGCCGATAAAGTGACCGTTACAGTGGGTGCATTCACCGTTTTATTTGCAGCTACTGAAATTGGGATAGCGGCAGTTTTTGGCTCAAAATCCTCTAAAAAGCAATTTGTGTCTTGTGCGCAAAGCGATGTTGCACAAACGAGCACAATACCCAGCGATGCTATATGTTTAAAATTTTTCATATTCGCTATTTTTGAGTAATTCCTATCCAGTCATCTGTCCTGAAAGGCATCGCAGGCAAGCCCTCTGAATTGATCAGGTTGCACTCCGGGTTATCAGCCCACGCGTAGCGCACAGCTACTGGTTCGGCAACTTTGTCTGAGTAAACGACGACTTCATTGCCTTCAATCACAGCTTTTGCCCAATGGAACTGCTTATCACTTCCCGCAATCGTATAGCCCGTTACTTCTTTTCCATCTTTTGTTGAAAACCCGGAAGCAGTATGGGTAAAGCTGATGCGGATACGGTTCCCTTCTGTTTTAAAACTCTTGTACAAGGGGCCGGACGCTACGCAATCTTGTCCGTACACAAGCTTATTCGCAATTAACGCCAGGCGGCGGCCCACTTCCTGTTTGTTCACAGGATGAATATTACCAGCTTCACCAATATCGATAGCGCAAGCCATACCTGTATTGGATTGAGATAGTGTCAATGTTTGCGCTTCCCTCAATTCGGCCCATTCGCTATCGGACGGAAGTGGTTTTCTTTCCCCGTAATTGGCCAGCTGGACGAATAAAAACGGAAGATTGCCCTGCTGCCAGCGTTGCCTCCAGTCTGCAATCAGCATAGGAAATAATTCCCGATAATTGTAAGCCGCTTCCGCATTCGATTCGCCCTGGTACCAGAGAAATCCCTTGATACCATAAGGTATAAGCGGGTTTATCATAGAATTAAAAAGCACTGTGGGAAAATACTGATAGTTGAGCATTTTCGGGAAAGTGGTTTCAAGGTCTTTCTTATATAACCATTTCCCAGCTAAAGAAATCCTGGAATCACCATCTGCAATATAAAGGTCACCAGCCGGAGGGTTTAAACCACCACCACCCCAGAGCATGGCTATTCTCACAGCGGTCGTATTTTCTCCCGGCTGCACCAGGCTGGCCGGAATCGTATAAGAATGAGTGGAATTAGAGTACCAAACATTCTTGCAGATCTCCTTGCCATTGAAATAAAGCGAATAAGTCATCTCCGGATGGCCAAGGTTAATGGTAAGATCTTTTCCGGCAAAGGATTCCGGCAGCGATATCTTTATCCGCAGCCAAACCATTCCTTCATAATTGCCGATCCCAAAATCCCCTAGCACATTGGGCATATCAATTTCTGCCCAACCGGAATCATCATAATCCGCAGCAGTGAATATTTTGTCCGCGTTGTTCTGCGGATTATAGACAATTTCCCAAATGCTTATCCAGTTCAAGCTGTCGGCTACAAGGTCTTCCGGGTCCAAAGTAAGGGTATCCATACTGAGTGTACTTTCCCTGGTAATGGGCGATGTAAGCAACATCTCCCTGCTGGTCCAGGCTTCGATCGGCGTACCACCCCAAGAGCTTTGAATGATTCCCACCGGAACATTCTGATCCAGATGAATTTTGCGGGCAAAAAAGTAAGCAACCGCCGAAAACTCCTTCACATTGGTAGTATCACAAATTTTCCATCCACTGGTTAATATATCTGGCTGAGGCTTTATATGAGTACTATGATCAACAACAAGAAAACGCATTTGCGGAAGATTGGCATTGGCGATTTCCGTACTTGCATCTTTGGCCTGCTGTACCTGCCATTCCATATTTGACTGGCCTGAAGCCAGCCAGACGTCCCCGATAAGGATTCCGCCTAACTCGATGCCTTCTCCCGGCTTTCCTTTTTCATAAATTTTGAGGGTATAGGGTCCCCCTGCCTTGAACTTCGGAAAATGAACCAGCCATTTTCCCTCCTGATCAGCTTTTGTGGTTGCCTTCACATTTCCCAGTTCTGCATTTATAAGCACACCCGGTGCAGAATTTCCCCAAACCGGGATTTTCAACTCTCGTTGCAAAACCATGTCGTTTCCAAATACTTTTGGCAAGTTAATTTGAGCATGAACAACTGCCTGAAAAAGAAACATCGCAAGAAACAATAGCAATGCTTGTACACGAAATCTCATTTGTATTTCTTATTCGTTTGTCTTTAAAAATCATTCAAGCACCATTACAAATCCACCATTGGCATTCATGGTAAGGTCACATTTATTTGTCTTGTTCAGGATTGTTTTTGAAAATAGTTCCTCATCGGTACCGTCCGTGAACAGCGTCGCCTTGCTTTTCCTGAATGAGCTAAGGTCAAGATTTACCTCCTTTTCATTAGTTTCTCCATTAATACCGGCAATGTACCAGCGCTCACCACTACGCCTGGCAATAACCACGTATTTTCCGGGATAACCATCCAGAAATTCCACATCGTCCCAATAGTCAGGAAGGGTTTTTAAGAAACTCTTTACATCATCGGGAACTTTCGCCATTCCTTCTGGATCCTGAGCATAATGTTGAATTCCGGATAAAAACAATACCGAAAGGGCCAATTCAAAGGCTGGTGTAGTTTTTCTGATACAATTGGAGTACGTAAGCCCTGTAAGATTCATGGGCGTAAAATCCATCGGGTCAAACGCGTTTCTTGTAAACGGCAACATCGCGCAATGGTTGGCTTGCTTATCGGCCGCCTCCTGGTCAAATGTTACCATCTCCATTCCGTAAATTGCTTCGGCTGTTACAAGATGAGGATATGTTCTATGCCAGCCTCTTGGCAATGTAGCACCGTGAAAATTTACAAGTAGCTCATATTTTGCCGCATCATTTAAAATGTCGATGTAGTATTGGATCATACTCTGGCCGTCACCACCGAAGAAATCGATCTTTATGCCTTTGATGCCCATTGCCTGCAACCGACTGAATTCTTTTTCCCGCCCTTCTTTGGTCAGCAACACATCTTTGGGGTGATAGGTGATCGTGTTCCAGTCACCTGCAGAGTTATACCACACTAGTAGTCCTACATTTTTCTGTTTTGCATACGTTGATAGTTCTGCTATCTTATCGTATCCAATCTGAGTATCCCAATTGGCATCAACAAGGCAATACTGCCAGTTCATTGATGCGGCAAAGTCAATATACTTGATTTGTTCATCATAAACGATCAGATCGTCTTTGCTGTTGATCCAGCTCCACGAGGCCTTACCCGGTTTAACAAATGACAAGTCGATACCAGTAGCTTTCGGCGCCAAATCGGTACCCAAGGTTGATTCCACAATTGTTTCCAAACTACCAATTGTAACAACGCGCCACGGTGTAAGCCAGGGCTTGTTGTTTACCGGCAAATAGCCACCGCCTGTAAACACTTCTCTCGGATCGGCAAACCCAATTGAATAGGCAGAGGAAGCAGAGTCATTAACCAATCTTGTACCACAAAAAGTACCATCAAGTGCGGCTTCGGTGATCAGTACCCATATATCATTTGTGTTAAACAAAGCAGGGTACACCCAACCTGACTTTAGCGGTGAATCTGTGCCAACAGGAATGTCCTCCAAATAATGCTCTTCATAAGATGGGTGGCATTGGTTCCAACCTGTTTTTGCTTCACTCATGGGCTGTAGCCAGGCTCTTGCTTCCTTGTCAAATGTAAATGAGGAAAGTTCTTTAACAATCGTTTCATTATTTTTTACCCAGGGAAAAGAATACCGGAAGGCCACTCCGTCATTGGATATCTGGAAAATGACATCCATCTTTTTATCTTTTTCATTCAAAAAAGAAATGACAAGTTGATTGGCTTGGTAAAGAATGCTGCTTTTTTTTGCATTCTTGGTTTGGTAGCTATCTGAAATACGCTCCGGTTCTGATGTCGTCGCCAATTTCAAGCGTTGCGTAAAATCGTGCTCCTTCATCATCACGCCTAATGCCGAAAGTTGAATGACATCAACGCCTGATTTTTGTACACTGTATTGAATTTCACCCGAAGCTGATAAGGATACATATAGCGCAATGGACTTGTCCGGACTTTGCAATTGAGCAACCTGCTGTGCCTGCAACTGATTAGATATCCCAATCCCCCATACATTCATGCCAATGAGGAGCCAAGCTAAAAGAATTGTATTTTTCAAATTCATTTTAAATACTATCATGATCTATATTCTACCTAATTTGAATAGTAAACATTTTCGCGGACGTCCCTGCCTGCTACGCCCGAAAGATCATTCATCCCGTAACAGGTCGACTGTAAGCACACCTGTTACAGGATAAAAACCGGTCTTGAAAGAATGGTATCTTCATTCCCGTAGCGCCCGCAAACTTACAATTATTCCAAATTTCCCGTCCGCACCACCCGCTCCCTCACATGAGGAGTCGGAGGGGTGCAGACGGGAGATAAGCTTTGTCACTCACTGGTATTACTTAGTCCCTGCGATAAGGGCATCAATTGTACGCTGATCCTTCACCGTTAAATTAGCCCGATCCAAAGCGCCGCCGGTATCCCACCAGAAAGGAATCACACCATTGGCCAACGCCTGTTTTGTCACATAATCAATCCAATGATCCACCGCATTGTTATGAGTTTCCAGATCTTGAGGGACATGTTGGTTATTATCACGCCTGTAAGCTCCATACTCGCCCAGGATTACCGGGATACCTTTATCAACAAATTTCGTTTTTGCCAAAGCCATCGATGCGTCTACTGCGTCTTCTTCCCCATAGGTAGCATTCCGGTCAGGTTCTATTTCTGAATGATAACCTTCTCCCCAATAGTAGACCATATTTCCCCACTCTACGTCTTCATTCAGGAAGCAGAATTGAGAAGGCGTGTAATAATGCACCTCGGCCATCAAACGTCCCTCGATTTCATCGGTGGGCATATCCATTAGTTCAGCGCTCTTTTCAATACTCGTACCAGGCCCCTGTACCACCAGCACCCTGTAACTGTTTTTTCCACCTGTGGCACGAACAGCATCAATGAAGGTTTGGTGATAGGAATGAAGTACTGCCATTTCTTCGGCATTATGGACTTCCGGCTCATTGGCGCTGGCAAACATCAGGTGTTCATCAAAGTCGCGCATGGCCGTGGCAATTTGCTCCCAGTAGGCCTTTTGTTTGGCATTCACCGAATCCTTTTTGGCAACTGTAACATTGTTTTCGAGCCAACCGCCGTCCCAATGGATATTGAGCAAAACGTACATGTCATTATCCACGCAATAGCCCACCACTTCTTTTACCCGGTTCATCCAATCTGCATTGATACGGGCGGTTTTGCGATCAGCAATATGGTAATCGTCCCCATGCAAACTACTATCCCAATCCCAATCCCAGGCAACCGGGAGACGAATAGCGTTAAACCCTTGCTCTTTTACAAATTTCACATAATCCTCTGTAATGACGGGGTTGCCCCATCCCGTTTCTCCTCCGGGAGCTTCCATGGTGTTGCCTATGTTCCAGCCCAGTGTAATTTTGGCTGCCAACTCGACTGCATTGCTGCTCATACCGGTAGCATCTGGTTCTTTGGGCGTTAAATTGTAGAGTGGGTATATTAAAGCTCCCTGTACAACCTTAACCCGTCGGGACTGGCCGTTTGACGAGTTGATATGCAAAACAACAGAGCGGCTGGCCCCGGTGTTGTTAACTGTGGTTGTGATTGCAATAGTAGTGGTGCCGCTACTACCGGAAGTCTGGTCCACTTGTAACCAGGCGGCTGAATTATTTACATTCCACTCGTCGTTACAGTCAACGGTTATCGTTGCCTCCCCGCCTTCTGCCTTAATGGTAATTTCCTTCCCGGAAACTGTCAGTACGGGATCTACTATCTCCGAATCTTTACAAGAGATCAGTAACACTAGCGTACTGAGAAAAAACAATGCTTTATGATAGAATCTGTTTTTCATATTATTATAATTTTATTTTTAATACCTACGGGCTAATTCAATTTTCATTGAACCCCGTAGGTCATATTCGATCACTATAAAACTGGTATTTGCGCTGTATCAACAATGTTATTTGATTTTTACTACCCTTATATTATCAATAGCGCCATAAAAGCCTGTTTTAGTTGGCGCACCACTGAAATTTTTAAGGGTAAGATCATATTTCGTGTTACCAGAAGGCCCTAACAAAAGATCTAAACGGGGAAGCGAATTTCCTAATCCTAACTCTCCGGCTTCGTTTTTTTGTTTGAATGCAGTAAGAGGAAGGGTTACGGTTTGCCAACCGTCTGTTTCATAATCAACTGTTTTTGTAGCAGAAATTTTCCATGGTTCATAACGGGCAACATAGCTATCGCCAGCAAACTCGGTTTTAAAGTACAGCGTACCTCCATTCCATGGTTTACCCACACTTAATTCAAACTGAAGCGCCCAATTTTCAACAGGATCGTCAATATTCGCTTCGGGTACCCATTGGTTAATGTTACCGCCTAATGGACAGTACTTACTGCCACCGGCATCCAATACAGGTGTATTAAAAGACAAAAACATAGAGTTGTTTGTTCCGAAGGTTCCATCAAAATCAGACCTTACAGTCATCCAACCACCACTACTTGCAACATTATTTACAGTAAGGGCAACATCTCCCCACCATCCCCAGCTAAAATAGTCTCCCCACTCCACATTGGCTAAGAGACCTTCAGTAACCCCATTTTGAGTATTAACCGGATAAGGGGTAGTTACCGTGCCGTAAGTAGCCTCAATGCTTACCGGACCGCTTGCGTAATTCCACTGGTTAGGCGCTTTAAAAGCAACATAAAAACCATCAGGATCTTCAGTGTAATCCGTAATAGAGGCACCGCCAAAACTAACGCTGGAAACGCCATTCAAATTTATACCATACACTTTTACCGAATCACCCTCTGCCGGGTTTGCATTAGAGACAGCCAAAATCTTAGGTTCAACAGAAATCGTAAACGTATACGTGCCTGATTTCGCTACAACCACTGCTTCCCAAGGTTGTGGCGCATCAATAACCGGAAATTCAAATCCGATAGAACTACCATCGCTCACGGTTTTTAGCGGCGCTATCTCTACATCTGCTATGGTCATGCTTTCTACCAAGAACAAATTCGTACCATAAACAAAAATCGAATCTCCGACCACATTGCGTGCAAGCAACGAATTGCCTGTGATGGTAGCTGCCAATGGAATGACATCAAATCGATAAACTGTTGAACCTGCCGTGGTCACGTAATCTATCGTATTCAAAATGTCGGGATCAACATTGAAAAATGGTACCGAGTTCGGAACTTGTACAACAGCGGTGTTGTCCGAAAATATTCCTGGTAGTATATCAGCGGCCATGCCGTTAATACTTATGCCAACAGCGCCTGTTAGATTGGCTCCGTGAATTACAATCCACTGTCCCGGGACGATATTTGTTACTAATGTATCGTCAGGTGCGGGAGCATAATTACGCAGGGCTGTGATAACCGGGGCGGCGTCCAGACCCTCCTCTTTACAAGAGCTTAATTGCATAACAACAAGCAGCAAGCAAGAAAGGACCAAAAAATGAATTCGATTGAATAATATCTTTTTCATAATTGTATCTTTTTAAATAAATCAAAAATAAGGTACCGGCGCATCCAGCAATTTGCGGTTGGCCGTTAATTCAGCTGAAGGTATCGGCATTCTAAATGAATTGACCGTTGCCGGCGTAATCACACCAAAAGGATCACCCGGTTCCGCAACTCCATCATTATAACTGAAGACAACCCGTTCACCACCATTCAGAATACTGATAGCCTTCGAGGGATTGTAGTAAGAAAGGCTTACCAAATCGCCCCAATATTGACTTTCGGCAGCCAGCTCGATCCTTCGTTCTTTAAGCAAGATATCGGCATCAATCGAGCTTACCGGTTCAAGGCCTGCTCTTTCTCTAACTTTATTAAAATACATTAGCGCATCGCCATCTGCTGTCGAGGTATTGTTGCCAAGTATCGCCTCAGCATACACCAGATACACATCGGCAAGGCGCAGCAGGGCGTTATGCTCGGCCGAAGATGTACCTTTCATAATTGGCACATTATTGTCCTTCTTTGTACCAATGATGTGTTTCTTTAAACCGGAATCACCAGAATAGGTAAATCCGCCTCCGGCAGCGTTTAGCTCGGGATAATAATCGCCCTTAAGCATATAGGTTGCTTTCCGCCTGACGGTATCATCCTCTGAGTATTGGAGGTACATATCGTATGTGGGCCGAATACCAAACCACCCCGGATCTCCATCAGCAGCAATTTCAGGACCACCGGAAGAATATAACTGCAACATATTTCCGGAAAGCCAGTCCGAAGTGCTAGGGTCCCAACGCAGTGCGAACAACGCTTCCTCATTATAATTATTCTCTGTTTTGAACAGATCGGCATAGTCTTCCATCAGCTCCAGTCCGCTGTTTTTACACACGTTGCCCGCCAATGATTTTGCAATGTCTAAAAGTTCCTGGTCGCGTTGTCCGCCATTTTGCGGGTTCAGGCCCGACCACGATAAACAAACTTTGGCCAACAAACCCTGAGCCGACCAGGTAGTAACTCTTCCGCGTTCCCAGGCTGAGCCAAACGCGACTGGCAGATGATTAACCGCAAATGTCAGGTCTTCGGCAACAAATCGGTATACATCGTTCACCATATGCCGGGGAACCAGCGGAGATTCAATCAGCTTGGTATTATCTTCAATGATCGGGACATCGCCCCATAACAACGCCAGGTTGTAATAGGCATATCCACGGATAAACCTGGCTTCGGCCAGGGCCGCGTTCTTCTCTTCTTCCGGAACAGACTCCGGTGTCTTTTCATTGATCGCGTTAATGGTGGCATTACAATGGGCAATGACCTTGTACATTCCTCTCCAATTGGCAATCACTGCACCGTTCAGTCCGGTAACCGAAAAGGTATTGAGCTGAACAGCATCATCGTTATATCCCAGTACCATATTGCCGCTCATCACATCACCGATGGTCAAATAACTGGTATAAGTCCATTCACCCCAGGGAGCACCAGCATATAAAGCACCGGTTGCCAACTTCAAATCAGAAAAGGTTTGATAGAAATTCTCCGAACTGATATCCGACAAGGGCGGACGATCAAGAAAATCTTTGCTACACGATGCAAACACTGAAGCAATAGCAATCGTCAGATATAATATTTTTGATTTTACTTTCATAGCAATAAGTTTTTATTTTGACAATGTAATATTTACACCAAAGGTAAACCTCCGGGCTTGAGGATAGTAACCATTATCAATCCCCGCGTTGAGCGGATCCCACGATCCGACTTCCGGGTCCATACCCGAGTAGTTAGTAATGATAAACGCGTTGGTGACGTTCGCGTAAACCCGCAAGGCGTGGATGGACAATCTTCTCAGCAGGTTTTCGGAAAAGGTGTAGCCCAATGAAATGTTCTTACATCTCACAAAAGACCCGTCTTCGATAAATTTGTCAGAGAACCTCAGATTATCGTTTGTATTGTCATTTCGAACTCCCGGGATATCCGTGTCTGGATTGGTAACGATAACGTTGTATGGATCAGTATCTGATCCTTCCGGATCGATCAATTCAAGTTTGGCATAATTGCTTAACGTATTGAAATAGCCATAACTTGAGCGCGGATTTTCAGCAGTCATGCGCAACTGGTTAAATACTTTATTACCAATACTGGCATTGAAAAACACATTCAAATCAATACTTTTATAGGTGAATGTATTGTTTAAGCCCAATTGCACTTTGGGTATTGGCGATCCAAGGTAGGTTTGGTCATTCTCGTCAATAGCGCCGTCACCATTGATATCTTTAAACTTGAGGTCGCCATACCAAATACTTCCTGACGCATTCTTGAATTCCAATAGCTCATCGTTCTTTACCGGCCGGGCATGGGGCTCAATACCTAGCTCCTCGTCGCCAAAAACGTCAAGCGCGTTGGCAAACACGCCACCGTCAACAACATAGCCGTAAAACTCACCAATCGACCGCCCGACAACAGTCTTCGTTCTGCTTAAGTTACCCATGAGCGGCGACCCGTCGGCATTAAGTTTTAAAACTTTATTGATGTTCCGCGATACCGTGAGGTCTGTTTTCCAGGTAAAGTAATTCCCTCTGATATTGGTTGAACTAATCCTGAAATCGAATCCCTTGTTTTCCATTGAGCCCACGTTTATCCACGGAGCATCTAAACTCCCTGGACTCCAGCCTCTATCGGTTCCTGAATACCATGGCAATGAAGTCTGCATGGCCAGGCCATCGGTTTTCTTCAGATAAAAATCGACCGAAAAGTTCAACCGCCAGTTAAAAAATGCCCCATCAAGACCAATGTTGGAACTCTTGGTTTGTTCCCATTCCAAGTCAGGGCTGGCAATGTTTTGGGTAAGTTGCGATATCGTAGTCACACCAGTAGGAACTGTACCCAAAGTTGACACATAGACATAGTCCCGCCCTGCCTGCCTGTTGGTCAACCCGTATCCAAGGCGCAGTTTCAGTTCGTTAACCTTGTTTACAGTTCTCAAAAAATTCTCGTTATTGATTTTCCATGCCAGGGCTCCGGAATACGACAAAATCCAACGGTTTTTTTCCGCGTAGATGGAAGCCCCGTCCTCGCGAATGTTCCCGGTAAGCAGGTATTTATCGTTGATCCCCAAATTTAAACGACCAAAGTACGATTCGTTGGATTTATGTCCTTTCGTTCCCTGGGTTTTTGAGGTTGTAGGGTCGCCAGCGCTCACTGCCTGTACATTATTTGACGGGAAATTACTGCGTTCTGCCTTTAACATCTCCGATTTATCCAGCGACGCCTCATGCCCGGCCATGGCAGTCAGGCTGTATTTCTCGGCAAACAAGTGGGAATAGGTCAGGTAATTCTTTAAGGTAGTATACGATCCCTGGTTGAACTGGGAGTACCCGTCATTCATCTCTCTCACCAGGTTCCCCATGGTGTAGCTTGGACGAAACACATCTCTAGTAGCTATGGTGAAATTACCGGAAATTTCATTCCGCAAAACCAGGCCTTTGGCAAAGGTAATTTCCCCATAGAGGCTGCCGAAAACCTGTTTCCGGTTGGCCTCGTCTTTATTGATTTTCGCTATCGCGTAAGGGTTCACCCGTTGTGATACCCAACCAACCGTGCTGGCAGAGCCTCCCCAGGAGCCGTCATTATTCTGTACAGCAATATTAGGTGTCTGTTCCAGCGCTGCCCGGACTACGCTGGAGGTAGTACTGTTGATATTCTCATCGATGTTCACCAACTGGAGACTGGTACCGATTTTTAACCACTCCGTCGTTTTATTATCCAGGTTTAAACGGAATGAAAGCCGCTCAAATTTCGACCCAAGGGCAATCCCTTCCTCATTTTGGTAGGATCCCGACAACAGGTATTGGGTCCGGGTGTCGCCGCCGCTCACGGTAAGGGTATGGGTTGAGGTAGGTGCGTCGCGGAACAATTCATCCTGCCAGTCAGTACCCACGCCCAAATAGTTGGCATTAGCCAGTTCGGGCCGTTCGTCGAAACCCCAGCCAATACCGGCATTCCGCTCGTTGACGAAGGTGGCAAACTCCTGCAGGTTCATCACAGGAAGTTTTTTTGTCAACTGTTGAATACCGGTCGTAAACTCATAGCTGATCTCCGGCGGAGCTATCTTGCCCCGTTTGGTAGTGATGATAATAACACCATCAGTACCTTTCGCACCATAAATCGCGGTGGCCGAAGCATCTTTCAACACGTCAACCGACTCAATATCCGAAGGGTTGATCCCGGCCAAGGGATTTGTGCCGCCTCCAACGGAAGCAATGCCATGAAGTTCCACCCCGTCCAGCACATACAGGGGGCCTGAACCACCGAAACCGGTTATCCCGCGAATTTGCACGGATACGCCACCCCCGGGTTGCCCCGATGCCTGCGTTACCACCATACCGGGAATCCTTCCCTGTAGGGACTGTTCTACAGTTACCGGCTGCGACCGGGTAATATCTTCGGCTTTAACAGACGATATCGCACCGGTATTGTCTCCACGTTTCTGCGAACCGTAACCAATAACCACCACTTCGTCCACCGACTTTAAGTCTTCCTCCAGGGTGACATTGATTACACTCTGGCCTTTAACAACAATTTCCTGTGGTTTGAAACCAATGTAGGAAAATATGAGGGTTTGTCCGCTTTCAGCCTCCAGCGAATATGCCCCATTCATATCCGTTACAGTACCTGCATTGGTACCTTCTACACGGATAGTAACACCAATAAGAGTACTTCCATCGGCATCGGATTTTACGACCCCCGATATGGGGACTTTCTGCCCGTAGATGGGCAATACAAACAGATTCATTAGTACAATGGCCAGAAGACATCTTAGTCCTCCATACAGCCATTTAATGCGTACACTCGATTTAAATTTCATAATACATAGATTTAGTCCAATTTTAAGAATGATCTTCCAGTAATTAATTAGATGCAGCCAAAGTATTGACAATCGTATGGGGAGAGCGTACGCTATGTTTTCAATTAGGGGTACTAATGTATCATTCTTATCGCTTCAGTAAATTCTTTCACATTCGCCTTTGCCCGTCTTGTACATCAGCTAATGCTGGTGAGCTCATGGTGGATCAATTCAAATTCTTGTGGAGAAAAAGAATCCGGCAGTTGCCGGATTCAATAATAATAGCCGTAGGTGCAACCTACGGCTATTGTTGGTAAACCCTGCGGGTTTCATTCATCCATAAACACCTTATTATTCCTGTTCCTTACAGGTCCGTAAATACTCGGAAGGAGACAATCCAAATTCGCTCTTGAAATTGATCGTAAATCTTTTTGGTGAGTTGAAGCCGACCTCATACGCAATTTCGGCTATTTGCAACTGGCTTTTCCCTAAAAGTTGCCGTCCCCGTTTGAGGCGGATCGTGCGAATGAACTCAGCAGGGCCTTTGCCCGTAATGCTCATCAGCTTTTTATACAAATGGCTCCGGCTGAGACCTACTGCAGCGCCCAGGTCTTCAACAGAAAATTCCGTGTCACTAATGTGTTCTTCCACGATTGTGATAGCTTTTTCGATTAGTTGCTCATCCAGTGGCGTTATCGTGATCTCGCCCGGAGAAACATCCATTTTTTGGCTAAACGAGCGGTGGCACTTCTCTGTCCATTCCAGGAACTTCCGAATGCGTAGTTTCAGCAAATTGAAATTGAAGGGTTTGGTCAGGTAGTCATCTGCACCCAGTTCCAACCCCTCCAGTTGGTATTCTTCTGCGGTACGGGCAGTCAGCAAAATCACCGGAATGTGCGACCACTGGATGTTGGTTTTTATTCTGCTGCAGAGTTCTGTTCCGCTCATAATGGGCATCATCACATCACTAACAACAATATTAATATCGTTTTTCCTGAGTAGTTCCAGCGCTTCCTGGCCGTTAAAGGCGACCAACACGGTGTATTCGTCCGACAGGCTGTCAGCCATGAACTCGCAAAAGTCCCTGTTGTCATCAACCAACAACAAGACAGGATTGGCTGGAAGGGCGTGATCTTCTACTTGTTCAAATGGTTCTTCGTCCGGTACATTTTCAAGAGGAAACTCTTCAGGAATGCTCATTTCCTGAATGGGAAGCTTCATCGTGAATATACTGCCTTGTGGCTCGTTATCTTCAACAGTTACAGTTCCTCCATGCATGCGGGCATACTCACTTACAATGTGCAAACCAATCCCGCTACCGGTTTTTTCTTGTTTTTGTGAGGCCTGATAGAACCGCTCAAATATGTGTTCCTTGTCTGCGTTACTAATCCCCTGGCCCGAATCTGACACGCTGACGCCAACGCGATCATCCTCTTGATAAATGCGGACTTCAATACTTCCTCCATCCGGCGTGTATTTAAAGGCGTTTGAAAGCAGGTTCAAGATGATCTTCTGTACTTTATCCTGATCGAACTGCATCGACAGCATGTCTATTTCATTGGAAAAAGTAAAATTCATGCGACGGTCGGTGGCATAGGCCTGGAAAGGAAGGCACAGCTCTCTGATGAAACGCACAAAATCACCCGCTTGCAGGCGCAACGATTCGGCGCCTACATCCAATTTGCGAAAGTCCAGCAAAGCATTAATCAATTGCAGCAATTGTTCTGCATTTTTATTTACTGTGCTGAGTTTTTTGCGAAGACCATCGTCCAGGATACCATTTAAAACTGTTTGCAAAGGTGTCAGGATAAGGGTAAGTGGTGTACGCAAGTCGTGACTGATATTAGTAAAGAACCTTAGCTTCATTTCATTAAGAATGACCTCTTGTTCGCGTTTTAATTGCATCCTTTGCCGTTCGAGCTTGGTACGGTGACGTTTCTTTGTACGGTAAATAATAAAAATAACAAGGCTAACGACAAAGAAAACGTACAACGTCTTTGCCCAGTTCGACAAATAGAATGGGGGCGTAACGGTAATATCCAAAACAGTTGCTTCGTTGTTCCATACCCCATCGCTGTTGCAGGCTTTGATAAAAAGCCTGTAATCGCCTGGGCTCAATGAAGAAAACACAATTTTATTCTCTTGTATCGGAATCCACTGATCATTAAATCCGTCCATCTGATAAACGTATTTTACCTTGTCGGCATTCAGCAAATCTCCGGTAGTGAACTGTAATGCGATCAGTTTGTCGTTATATCTAAAGGTTAACGAATCAGTTTGTTCCATGGACCGTTTCAGTAATATCCGCCTGTTATAGAGCGAATCTACCTGGATATTATTCGCTCCGACACTCAGTCCGGTAAAAATTACTTTGGCGAGCGGCCGGTTTTTTTCTGCCACTTTATTTGGATTGACGATGGTATAACCCTCTGTTCCCCCCAAAAGAATATCGCCATTGCGGAGTTTGCAAACCGAATGATGATTGAAATAGTTGTCTCCCAGCCCGTCTTTTGTAGAAAAATTTCTGTTGGTAATACTCATAGTCCCTTGACTATCACGCCCGGTTGAAAAAACAGATAAGCCGTTGCTTGTTGTTACCCATATTTTATGGTTGTTGTCCTCAACAATATCCCGGACGATGTTGTCACACAGGCCACTTTCCTTGTCAATAAAATAGAGCGTATCCTTCTTTAAATCCCACAATGTCAAACCCCGTGAGTGTCCCAGCCAAATATTGTCTCTTCCATCGAGATATACACTGCCTATCAACATTTGTTTGAATTGCTGATTCCCCTGTTTATTTCCCATTGACATGGTGTGGTTACCAGTAGTAATGTCAATAATATAGAGCCCAAAGACAGTACCGACGTATAATTTGTCCCTTCCATCATAATGTATTGCTAATGTATATTTTACTTCTTCACATACATTAATAAGCGAATCAAAACTCTCTTGATCTGAGCGCAGACATTGTATTCCTCCCCCCAGGGTACCTATCCAAAAATTCCCATATCGATCTTCCTTTAAACTCCAAATGTCATTAGCAGCAAGCTTGCTGTTTTCTTTGGTAAAGTGGCTAAACTGTCCATTTTCATAGCAATACAGGCCGTTTAGGTAAGTTCCAATCCATATCCGTCCTTTCCGGTCTTCCAGCAAAGAGACGATCGCATTATTAGGCATTGGCAGTTTTCTAATCTTACCTTTTTGCGTATTTTCAGCCCGATACAATCCACTTCCGTCGGTACCAAACCAAACATTTCCATGTCGGTCCTCTAATATTGCGCTGATATCCTTAAATTCAGGGTGTTCAATATTTACGAACTTATCGAAGCTATCATGATAAAACGAAATCCCTTTTTTGTTGTGCCCCATCCAGATAGTCCCGTTGTTATCCCGATACAGACACCCGACATTATTTGACGCGATAGAAGAATTCGCTCCCGGATCGTGCAACAGATTAACAATGGTTTCATTGGCCCTGTCGTAAATAAACAATCCCTTATGGTCAGTTCCAATCCAAACACGGCCGTTTCCGTCATCCAGTATATCTAATACGACATTGCTCTGACTTTGAACCGAAGAATTCAAGGACAATTCTTCCCAATCTGATTTTATACTTCTCCGGTACATGAGCTCGTCCGTCTTGAAAGAAAACAGCCATACTCCACCACGACTATCTATGTATATTTGATCGTATATGGCAAGCACTTCCGGCCTAAAATAATCCGTTAAATCATGAGAAGTCTGGTTCCCTGTAAATTTGTCCACCTGCCATAGAATTCCAGACTTCAACAGACCATATAAACTTTCTCCATCATCACTTAATTCGGTAGTTACAACTTCGTCTATACGCTCTTTTATACTATGAACTTTCAATGTTTTTTTGCTGGTATCGTAGAAAAACGCCTTTTGACCGCTCAACACCCATAAGTCATGTTTTTTGTCGACATGTACTTTATAGTTGCGATCAATCTGTATGCCTAAGCCTTGCAGCAAACTGCCTATGTCGGTAATGAATCGGTCTTTATCTCTGTTATATACTGTGTAACCATACACGCTGTTTATCCAGATATTACCTAGTCCATCTTCTTGTAATCCCAGGATATCGTTCGCCCACAATGAGTTTTCTTTCCCTGGTTCTTCGGAGTAAACCTTAAATCCATAACCGTCGTAGCGGTTTAATCCTGATTCGGTCCCGATCCATAAAAACCCATAGCTGTCTTTTAAAATAGTCCTGACGTTGCTATTCGAAAGCCCCTCATCCGTACTCAGGTGATGAAATAGATACAAAGGCTGCCCTGTTCCTGGTACCACAACAACAAGAACGATAACAAGTGCATGCAATAGTCTGATAAATGGTCTCATTTTATTTTTCAAGCAATGGGTTAAAGTACAGAAAATATTCTTTGTCCCATTGCCGGTTTCTATAAAAAAAGGGGAGCACCATGTTTCAAATCGTGTATCGCCATGTTTCCTTTATCGCAAAGGACCATACGCCAAAACAGGTCACAAAACCGCTACCTCCGGTAAACAAATACCCTCAACCATCACGACTGAATTAATTTCATCCGCGGCGCTTTCTGGCGTTGAAAACCTGGATTTTTCCATCTTCCAGTATATCAACCAGCGCCTTTTCCGGATCATTCATCAGGTATATTTTGGCAATTCTTGTATTTAATATTTAATGATTATCCGCTTATTTCCCTTTTGGTCTTGTTGAAAATGTCAATCGTTGCCATTAGGCAAGCTTGGGGATACTCAATTTATTTTCTGCCATTCACACCAATTGTCCGCACGTCTCTAAAATTTTTAAGAGAGTCCAGGACGACCGTTTTTATGTCTGTAAAATTTTTTAGAAAGCTCCCGGCGACTGTCAGCACGTCTGTAAAATTTTAACAGAGCTACGGACGACCGTCCGTAACTATAATAATCCCTAATCCAGTAATTTGATTGTTAGATTTTGTCCGTTGTAATGCACCGATTCGCCTTGTGCATCGGGCTCAAAAACCTTGGGGTTCTCTTTGCTAACCGGGACAATTACGAACTTCCTTTCCTTCAACATTCCGTCAAATTCTCCTTCCCGCTCTCCGATTGTTAACGTTCCATCGCCGTCATTGTAACTCAAAGGAATGTTTGAGTAAGCGCCTTTTTCGTAGTTGTAATTGACACCTTCGTCCTCGTAGAGGGTAAAACTGCCATCCTGTCCGCGATAAACATACAACACAATTGTTTCAGCCGATTTCTCATCGGTGTACTGAATTTCAGGCCCAACCGGGATGATGGCTCCCTCCCTGACGAACAATGGCATCCGTTCATAAGGGGCATCAACCGTAAGATTCTGCCCACCTGCAATGTATTCGCCGGAGTAGAAATCATACCAGCCCCCGTTGTTTGGGAAATACACATTACGTTGACGATCATTGTAACGATAAACAGGACAAACCATTAATGATGGACCGAAAAGATACTGGTCACCAATATTCTGCACACGTTTGTCGAAGGAAAAATCCATCACCAATGGCCGCATAATGGTGTAATCGTCGAAATAAGTTTTGCCGGCCAATGTATAAATGTAAGGCATCAGTCGGTATCGCAAGTCGGTGTAGTACAAAATCGAGTTATAAGCCGGATGTCCTTCCGGAGCAATGTTCCACACCTCACGAAATGGGTACTGTCCGTGCGACCTGAATAATGGAGCGAAAGCACCAAATTGGTACCAACGTGTATTCAACTCACGCCACTCTTTAAAGTCGGCGTTTTCTTTTCCGCTTCTGTTGTACTCCATTTGTCCGGCCACGTAACGGTCTTCAACACAGAAGCCGCCAATATCCATGGTCCAGTATGGGACGCCACTTATCGAGAAGTTCAAGCCCGCAGAAATCTGGGCTTTCATATCCTCCCAGCGCGTACCAATGTCGCCACTCCATGTAGCTGTTGAATACCGCTGTATCCCGGCAAAACCCGAGCGAGTCAACAAAAATACCCGTTTGTTAGGTTCTACACTGCGTTGCCCGTTGTAAATCGCTTCAGCATTCATTAACGCGTACGTGTTGAAAAACTCTGCCGAAGGACCTAAAGCAGTAGGGCCACACAAAGCCTTACGGTACTCCATATCAGTACAGTCAAGCACATTTGGCTCGCTGGCATCCATCCACCAGGCATCAATCCCCAGCGGGTACAAATTATCATACATCTGCTTCCAGAACAATTTTCGGGCACCAGCGGAATAAGCATCATAGAATGAACCGACATAACCAGGGCCAACCCAGTCGCGGACACTGTCTTTAACCGCTTGTTGATACATCCAGCCTTTTTCATCGAATTCTTTGAAATGTTCGGTTGTGACATAAAACTTGGGCCACACCGAGATCATCATTTTCGCGTTCATGGCATGGATCGAATCGACCATCGCTTTCGGATCCGGGAAACGGCTCTCGTCAAACTCATGGCTTCCCCAGGCGTTTTCGGGCCAGTAGTTCCAGTCCAGCACAATGTTGTCGATAGGGATTTTTCTATCCCGAAATTCTTTAAGGACACCCACAATCTCGTCCTGGGTTTTATAGCGTTCGCGACTTTGCCAGTAACCCATGGCCCATTTGGGCATTACCTGGGACTTTCCTGTCAGCGTGCGGTATCCTTTGATGATTTCGTCCATCGAGTCGCCATACACAAAATAGTAATCCAGTTTTTTATTCATCTCGCTCCACCAAACCTGGCTGTTTTTTTCTTCATCGGATTGAGGAGTCTGAACACGCAAGCCGCAGTACGATTTTCCACCATCCGGGTTCCACTCAACACGTAAGGGCACCCGTTTGCCGGCTTTTAGCTCAAAAGCAAATTTGTAGGTATTTGGATTCCACGCTGTACGCCAACGTTCGGACACCACCAATTCATTGTTCAAATAAACCTTCACATATCCTGCATAATACAAAATGAAACGATAAGTTCCATCTTGAGACGCTTCAAGCTCTCCTTCATAGGTCACATCTGCATTTTTTAAAGGAAAGTTCTCAGGAAGGTTTTTTACTGTTATAATATCTTCAAAGTAGAGCGAATCTTCAGCGCGGACCAGTCTTTCCATCCCATTGCTTTGAGCTTGATAAGTCCCGGTCAGGCTGCCAGCCTGGCCACTTTTATCATACAGCTTAAAGACCCTGTTCAGCTGTTCATAGTCACGGCTATCGCCAAAACGGCTTAACGAATAGCTGTCCCATAAAAGTCCATAGTTTTTGTTGGAAACGATAAAAGGCACCGAAACTTTTGTGTTGTATTGAAACAGCTCCTCGCTTTTTCCCTTGTAATTAAATTCATCCGACTGATGTTGTCCCAGCCCGTAAAAGGCTTCATCAGCCGGCGAATCAAAAAGTTGCCGGACGGTATAGCCTTTTGTTCCTTCTACTTCAATTGGAGAGAATGTCCTGCCACCACCTTGTTTCTCCGCCAAAATCACCCGCCCATCCATATCCTTAAATTTGATCCCTCCGTCAAGCTTGGAAACCATCACGTTTAACCGGGAAGTGCTCAGCACAATTGAATCGCCGGCATCATCCACCTGAAAAGGTACGGTTTGAATACCTGGGACAACAATTAAACTTGAATCTTTGGGGAAATCCTTATCCGGTGTTGCAGAGACATGGATTAATTCATCACCCAACACCCGCAAACGAAGCTTACCTGCTTCAGCTTTTTTTTCCTGCTTTAAGTTTAAAATGACACCATCATCTGTTAATTGATATTGCGGCGCAGAGCACGCAACGAATAACAATCCTGTAATTAGTAAAATTAGAGGTATTCTTTTGTTTTTCATTTTATTGTAAATAGGTTATAATATGAATTCTTTGAGTGGCTAATTTCAGTAAAAATAAGGACTCTGAGGGGGCCTTTATGTGTTAAAGAGCGTACAATAATGTTCCAATTTATGGCATTGACCGCATTTTACCGGCTCAATTGATCCATTGAACTCAAAAAGTCCCGGCGCGTCATTCGAATGCTTAATTCTGTACACTTTCAATCCAAGCCACTCACCACTCTCTCTAACCCTGCACCCCTGCAGGGCAAAAAAACAAGAGGCTGACTGTGCTACTCAATAGCAGACAATCAGCCTCAAACTATATACTAACCAATGAAATGAAAAGATATAAGCCTAATAATCATTGAGCTTAAGTTATAATATAATTTTAATAACTTTACTTCCCTGCTATTAAAGAGATTCGTAATAATCTTTCTCAACATAGTTCCAGCATAACCAAAGTCCACCTCCATCGGCGACAAGAATGAGTTGCATGGTGTTTTCGGTCAGGCTCCTGATTATCATTTTTTCATTCCAGTCATCAACCCTGGAGCCTTGGGCTCCGTCTACCCCATCGGTCAAAACATGTGCGCCCTGCACCTGTAACAGGCCATCTTCATCGTACAGCATGAACGTGCCGGTTCCTTGTTCTCCCGAAATCAGGTTGTTAACAGTAAATGCAGGGGCTCCAACCAATGAGAAAGTCATCGTACCGTAAGGTCCCTTCGGCATAGCCCAGCTTTGCCAGCTAGGGGCCCATTCCCACGAGTATTCAACACCTACAAAATATAACGGACCATCGAAAACCTTACTGGCCCCGTTTTCATCAACATCAAGCACCCATGACTTGCTTTGCCCCGGCCCTCCGGCCAAAAAAGCCCAGTATGGGTGATCCAAATAAGTGAAATTATAGGTGTCAATTGAAACCGTGACGGTATCATCCTGAACGAAACCGCCTGCACTTTCTGCCCCGTAAACAAATTTATAATCGCCGGGGAACGCAAAACGCAAGGTGTCTACCGGCAGGAACGACCTTCCTAGCGGGGTGCTCCATACAGGAGCCACACCATCGGTCAGGTTTTTCAGGATGACCATGTTCGGCTCGCCTTCTTTCTGAGTAATGCTATAATCCAGGTCTGCCTGGGCTATGGCCGGTTCAAGGCTGTACTCATCAGGCTGACAGGCAAACAGGGCCAGTACCATTCCCAATAACAGCGTATAGATTTTAATATTTCGTGTCTTCATAATTTTACTATTTATTATTCCCATCCTACATTCTGAATTAACACTCCGTCAGATAAACTAATCTGATTTTGCGGAATCTGTTGCAAACCACGTTTTTCAACAATGTTTGCCTTTGAAATCGTTTTAGTGAAGTCCACGCCGCCATCCTGTACTGTTGTCGATACAACAATCGTATTAGCTGCGGTCTCAACGCCCTGAGGCAGCAAATCCCAATAGCGGATCCCTTCAAAAGCAAATTCAAAGCGACGCTCGGCCATGATATTGGCCTGGCTCACTGTTTTTGACTCCAGCCCGGCGCGTGCGCGCACATCGTCAAAATAATCCTGGGCATGAGAGCTTCCCAACTCGGCAGCCATCAGCAATACGTCGGCATAACGAACTACAACATAATCCTGATACTGGCCAATCATAAAATTGGTTCCCCCGTTTGCCTCAGCTACATCCGTTCCGTCCGGATTGGCCAGAGGGGTGTACTTTTTATTGACATAGCCCGTATATTCGCGTTGGTCGGATTTATCAAAATCCAAACCCTCTTCCGCGATGCCAATGACAGAAGCTGTTTTCCGGGCATCATCCGTTTCGTAAGCATTATACAATGAAGGAAGTACGGTACAAGCGCCCCAGCCTTTTCCGTACGGAGAGAACCCTTTGTCCCGGTTCCCCATCATGACTAACCAGCCGTTGCCATCGTTGTTTCCGTCGTAGTCCGATGTAATGTTATACTTAATGGCAAACACCGTTTCGACATTATCCTTACCGGCATAAGTAGTTTCCAGACCGTCACCGGCTTCGTTAGGAGCGGAAGAAGCTGCCGGCCAAAGGTTTTTGTATTCCTCTACCAGCCCGTAATTTCCACTGGCGATTACATCCTCAACAGCCTGCAAAGCATCAGCCTTTGACACTATACCAAGCAAATCGCTTTTTCCGTAATACCCTGTATAGTAAAGGTAAACGCGGGCCAATAACGCTTTTGCCGCCCATTTGTTCGCACGTCCCGGTGAAACAGTGGCAGAACCATTCTGGGCAGCAAACATCAGATCCTTGGTAATAACGGCATAAGTTGAATCCGGATCAGCTTGCGGGATATTCTCCTTCGACGGGGAAGTCAGTAAAGGAATTTTTTCCCAAATGCGTACCATATCAAAATAAGCAAGCGCCCGCATGAAACGTGCCTGCGATTCAACATCGTTTTTGTATGCTGTATCATCTTCCCAGTCTACCTGGTCAAATCGTTGTAACAACACATTGCATCTGTAAATTGCCTTATAATACTGGATCCAGTTTCCCTCAAGCATATTTAAATCGGACGGGGAACGTTGCAAATCAAACTCGTCCAACGCCCGGTAACCATAACCATCGTTGTTTCCGGTTCCGCCAAAACAATTGTCTGACAACACTTCGGATAGCACGGGGAACGCAACGCCACTGTTGTACATGGCCTGCATACCATCGTAACACCCAACAATTGCCAGTTCGGCATCTGCTTTCGATTTGTAAAAACTCTGCTCATTATACTCAGTTATCGGCTCCACGTCCAGAAAACTCTCTGAACAGGCGCTGCCAAACAGCATTACTGGCAAAGCCAGCATATATATCGATATCTTTTTCATTGTTCTTCCTGTTTTTAGAATTTAACATTAACACCAAACATCACTGTTCTCGGACGCGGGTAATATCCAACATCGATACCTGACGCGCCGTCTTCTACGCCATAACCAATTTCCGGGTCCATGCCATTGTACTTGGTAAAGGTGAAAGCATTCAGGACCGAAGCGTATAAACGCAATTGTCCAAGATTATTGTTGCGCGCCACTTTTTTGGTGAAATCATATCCCAAGGTTATGGTGCTGATCCGGAGGAAATCGCCGTCTTTGATAAAAATATCAGAGAACTGGTAGTTCTTGTTCGTTTCTGTCACACGGGGAATCTTGGTTGAAGTCCCTTCGCCATGCCAGCGTTCCAGAATTTCTGTAGTATAATTGGATGAAAAGCCACCGTGGCTCCGGTATGACTGAACAAGCTGGTTGCCGGCCACGCCGTTGGCATCCATTGAGAAATCAAAACCCTCATAGTCAAGGCCAACAGCGAAGCCAAAGATATAATCGGGGTTCGGGTCGCCGATCATTACTTTGTCATCATCATTAATCCGACCATCTTTGTTCTGGTCAACATAGCGCAAATCGCCTGCTGTGGCATTGGGTTGGACTACCCTGTCGTTGTTCACATAAGCCTGAACTTCAGCTACATTTTGAAAAATACCATCGGTTTGCCATCCCCAAAAATAACCGATCGGATAGCCAGTCTCTGCACGATGGTAGAATTCTCCCGCATTGGGATAAAGCATATTGGTGAGGCCATGCACAATGCCATCGCCGGTTGGCACCTCGGTCACTTTGTTTTTATTTTTCGAGATGTTGGCATTAACCCGGTAATTCAATTCACCAATGTTATTATGATAACCCAGAGACAGCTCTATACCGTTGTTCTCCACGTTACCTCCATTGATGAATGGCGCTTCAGCGCCGGCAGTAGCCAGCACCGGGGCTTGTAGTATCCAGTCTTTGGTAGTCTTTTTATACCAGTCTGCTGCAACATTCAGGTGTCCGTTCAGCGCCCGGGCGTCAAACCCGATATTCAATTGCTCCGAGGTCTCCCATTTCAGGTCGGGGTTTCCCAAGCGGCTTGGATATGCCCCAACGGTATTACCAGAAGCATCAAAATCAGCTGTGCTAAAATAATAATTGGTACCTGCGGTAGTTATCGGCGCTAAGAACATGAAGTCCGGAACATTCTGGTTACCGACTTGCCCCCAACTGCCACGCAGTTTCAGGAAATCAAGAACAAGGGTATTTTCCATGAAAGACTCGTTGGATATGACCCAACCTGCCGAAATTGAAGGGAAGTACCCCCAACGGTTACCCTTTGCAAAGTGGGAAGAAGCATCGGCACGGAATGTTGCGTTCACCAAATAGCGTTCTTTGTAGTCGTAGCTTAAACGTCCGAAATACGAAAGCCTCATGTAGTCGGTAAATGGAGCGCCGCCTAAGCCTAATAGTTGAAAATCGGTATTCGTGGCATTTGCAATGTATGCATGTTCCAAATCGGAGATTTTTAAATCAGAATTACTGGCATTGAGGTAGGAGCCTTTACTCTGATAAATCGAGTTACCCGCCATAGCTGTGAAATTGTGGTCGTCAAGGTTGAAGCTGTAAGTCAGCACGTTGTCCCAGGTAAGCGCCAACCCTTTGCTCATGTTTTGACTCGCCACATCGTGTATGCGAAAAGCATAGATCGACAAGTCGTATATTGGCTTGTATGAACGACCTTCATTCACGTAGTAATCAAAACCAAAAGTGGTGCGGAATGTTAGGTTTTTAATTGGGTTCAGCTCAAAATAAAGATCACCAAAAATTTTCTGGTTGTTGTTTTTACTTTGATTTTCCAAAACCATTAGCGCATAAGGGTTGCTTTCCCCTACAGACCAAGGGCTCCAAGTTTGCAGTGCGCCGTTTTCATCGTAGTATTCAACTCCTTCTGAGTTGTTCAGGAAGTTGCCGTCTTTGTCGTGCACCGGTAGAAAAGGGCTGGTATTGAAAGCACTGCGAAGGGTGTTGTTATATTGGTTTCCAACACCGATACCGTTTTTTTCCATGTAGCCCATCGTAAGGTGTTGCCCGACTTTCAGGAGCCCGTTGTATAACTTGTGTTCGCTGTTCATGCGCAGGTTATACCGATCGTAGTTAGAAACCGATGGACCGCCAACAATACCTTCCTGTCCGGTGTAAGACAACGAAACAGAGTAAACCGAGTTGTCAGAACCGCCATTTAACCCCAGCGTATAACTTTGGGTAACAGCATTGTCGTAAAACATTTTATCGATCCAGTTGGTACCTTCGCCCATCGCTTCAATTTCGGACTGGGTGAAATATGGTGCTTTGTAGTCGTTTATGGCGGCCTCGTTCATAATCACGCCATACTCTTTAGGGTTGAGAAGGTCAACTTTCCGGGCCACGTTCTGGAGACCATAATAGGCATCAAAACTTATCTTTGCTGCACCCCTCGTCCCGGATTTCGTGGTAATCAAAACGACACCGTTCGCCGCCTGCGAACCGTAAATTGCAGCCGATGCAGCATCCTTCAACACATCAATGCTTTCAATATCAGCATTGTTCAAATAGGAGATATCGCCAGTTTGAACCCCGTCCACAATATACAATGGGCCTGAACCGGAGATCGTTCCCTGCCCGCGGATAATTACTTTCAATCCCTCGCCCGGTTGGCCTGAAGTAGAAGATATCTGCACTCCGGGAGTTTGTCCCTGCAGGGCTTGCAGCGCGCTGGTGGTATTGCGCCTCTGGAGGTCTTCTCCTCCCACCTGGATAGTGGCACCGGTTACGAGTTTTTTCTTTTGAACACCATAGCCAATGGCGACAACCTCGTCAATCCCAATGGCATCCTCCTGCATGGTGACATTTATCATATTTTTACCCGCAACTGGTACTTCATTCGTTCTCATGCCGACGAAAGAGTATACTAAGACGGCATCTCCGGGGACGTCCTCTAAAGAGTAATTTCCATCGAGATCCGTGATCGTCCCTTTGGTCGTGCCTTTCACAACGATAGTAACACCGGGGAGCGGGAGCCCGGAAGAATCGATGACGCGACCTGAGACTTTGAGAACCTGCTGGCTGCCCGAAGATTTCCCGGTATTAGTTAAGGCACTTTTGATTACAACGATGTTGTTGTTGATCATCTCATAGACCAAATCCGGACCCAATACTTCACTTAAAATCCCTTTCAGATCAGAATCTTGTATATTGAGACTCACGCTTTTTGATAAGTCAATCGACTGGCTGTCGTAAAAGAACCTATAATCGCTGGTCTTTTCAATTTTATCCAATAAATCGAAAAGTTTTACATTTTCATAATTCAAGGTCAATTTCGTCGCTTGCGAGTATGTCGCCGCTGAAACCTGAATAAGCGCAATCAAGAGCAGAAAAGAAGTTAACTTCATAACCCTAATAATTTTTTTCGCCTGGTGAAGTTTAAACTTCCCATGGTACTCGTTAGATTTTTTCATAAATTTACTGTGCTAAAGATTCATAACTAAAGCCCGATGGCTTTTTGTGACTTTTAAGTTGGAAACATGGACTTGTTTCCCAAATAGGCGGGGTTGCTGGCAGGCATACCCCGTTTTGTTTTTGGTGGCTTCGTTATTACATAGGCTAATTCTTTAAACAATTAAGACTTTACGAGTTTTACCTTTTAATAAAAATATGGTTTCCGTCGCGTGTATAGGTAAAAGGTTGCCCGGCAGCGCTTCTAAAAACCTCCATGAGAGTGTATATATTGTCATTAGGGCTCAAAGTGCCACTAAACAGGCGTTTCTTCAATGCCTCTTCTTCAAAAATGACCTCAACATTATAAATTCGTTCTATTTTCTTCGCAAGCTCTTCAAATAGCTCATCTTTGAAGTGATACACTCCATTTAACCAATAATTATAGAAGCTGTCTGTTATTTCTGATTTGGAAATCGTTCCCGACGACTTATCAAAAACCAGGCTTTGAGAAGGACTCATTAAATAAGTCGTGAATTTATCCTCGTTATCATTCTCCTTTATATCAAACTGAATCTGCCCCGATACCAGTTCCGCTTTTATAAATCTATCATTTGGGTAAGCAACTACCGCGAACTTAGTTCCCAGAACTTTGATCCGGCTTTCTCCTATTTTCACGATGAATGGTCGCTTTTTATCATGTGCCACTTCAAAAAAGCCCTCTCCTTCTAACTCAACAACACGGTTCTTCCCTTTGAATTTTTCCGGAAAAGTAAGTTTCGTACCATTATTTAACCACGCTTTGGTGCCATCAGGCAGTTTAATCGAAGACCTGTTTCCATTGGGAACAGAAATCTCGTTCATGGCAATTTCATTATTAAAATCATGGGTGCCAATAAAATACCCTCCTACCAGCGCAATTGTAACGATGGCAGCATATTTCATGAAATTTAAGTACCAAGAGGATTGTCTCAACCGGTTTTGTTTTTTTCTGACTATAGAAAGTGCCTCCCGTATTTTTGCTTCTGACATATCGCTACCAAGTTGCATAATGGCCTGTAGATTTTTATATCGGATGTATTCTGTTTTGTTTTCCTCAGTCGCATTTATCCAGTCGACAACATCAGAATGATCGGCGAGGGGCTGATCTGAATTAACAAATGATATGAGCTTATCCTTTTCCATTTTTTAAATTTCTGTTTGTATAATGTTTTAGTCCCCTATTTCCCCTATCCCAGTTTTTGAAAAAAATGGCATCCAGAACACTTCTCATTCCCAATACACTGAATATATGATCCTTGGACGACGAAATAAAAAAATGAAAGTTTTAAGCTCCAAAAATAATTTATCTCAGAAAAAACCTACCATGGGAACATGAAAATGAGCAAAGCGAGGTAATCCTTAAGCGCGACCTTAAAGACTTTGAGCGCTTTGGTAATTTGGGCTTCCACGGCTTTTTCCGAGATATTCAACATGCCGGCGACTTCAACATTTTTCTTACCTTCCATGCGGCTTTGGATGAAAATCTCGCGACACCGGGGAGGCAGTTTTTCAAGTGTATCGTTGATGATTTGTTCAATTTCTCTAAACGCTACCGGAGAAGTGTCCAGTCTTTCCAATGCTTCTGCATTCAGGCTAGACCGAAATTCTGCTGAAATTTTGTGGTTTGAATATTTTCTTTTCACCTTTTCGTGGCGTAAAAACATCAGGCAGTTGTTTTTAACATTGGTATATAGGTAACTCTGTAGCTGGTTCTCGTTTAAAAATACCGGAGATTTGTCGAGCACGGTAATAAATGCGTCCTGCACAAAATTCAGGGCATCATCTTCCTGCACATATTGCTTTGCAAAGGCAACTAAACGAGGATAATAGACCGTAAAAACGGCATCGAAGGCGGCCCCATTCTTTTTATTTAAGAGCGTGATAATATCATTTGAGAGTACCTTCATAAAGATGAAAAGTTTTAAAATGATCGCAAATGACTCAATTCAATAAAAATTCTGCATTTACTGTCCTATTGTCAAGCAGAAGCCGCAAAGAAGGCTTTTCAGAACTTCTCTGATTTCGTTTATTTTTTTTTATTGCCGTCTATCAAGCCCCAGCGCAACCTGCCTTTTGACTTCGTTTCGGTTTCGGGAAATTACGACGTCCGCACTTGCCCCGATAAGCGATAACCAACAAAGCTAATGCATTTACTAATTTTTTTAATCCTGTTCATCCTCGCTTTTTTTGGTTCTGTCAGTTTTTTTGATTCCGTCAGTATCTATCCTGCATAAATTTTCAAAAACCTCAACCGTCCACTAACCTGTTTAATCCATTCTCTTGCCATCAGTTCATGGCCAAATGCAGTTGGGTGAATGCCGTCCCAAATCCAATAGTCGATTGGGGCCCGTTGTTGTGCTTCATCAAAAAGCGTGGGATAGTCAACCAAAACGGCATCAAAATCACCTGCCAGTCGCGTCACAATTTCGGCTCGTTCAAGTGTCAAAGGATGCCAATTGGCAAACTGATCTTTGCGCCAACCAGAGGCAAAAAAGAAAGGTAGCCCCAATACGATTAAAAGATCAGGATTTTGTTCCCGGCATGAAGCAAGTAGCTTTCGATAGGTGTTTTCGAATGTATTGGCGTCCATCGCACTGTTTTTCCCTTCAACCAAAGCGTTCACATCGTTTATTCCCACCAACAAGCTCAACACGTCCGGCTTTAAATCCAAGGTGTCCGCTTGCCATCTTTTTTCGAGGTCGCTTACTGTATTTCCGCTGATGCCCCGGTTGATAAACTGGAAGCCGTACTGCGGAAAATCAGTACCAATCCGGCTTGAAACGGCAAAGCAGTAGCCATGTCCCAAAATATGGTTCGGATCATCGTTTCTCCCCCGGTTGCCATCCGTAATCGAATCACCCTGGAACAAAAAGCGCAGGTTTTCCTCTTCCGGCATCTCAAACATTGACTTCACAATTGCACTAACTGATGGCAACCCGGTGAGGGTCAACCCTCCAACGGATGAAAATTTCACAAAATCTCTGCGTGAAAATATCTTTTTCAACATTTTATTTCGTTTTTCTCAATCGTAACTTATTTCAAATTCAAAATCCTCTTGCCTTAAGCCATCGATGACAAGCCTCGGGCCAGAAAAATTCGGTATTTGCAGATCGGCCCAGTCCATATCCATGTCCACCGGATTGGTAGATATGAAGTTCACATGGGATATGATACTTTTGCATCGACAGGGCATAACCAATACTGTTCTGTACAAGAACCGCAGGATCATCCAAAGAATGAACCAAGAAAGCAGGCGGGGTTTGACTCGAAACCTGCAGTTCATTTGAAAAACGCTGCACCTGTTGTGATGAGGGCACGCCGCCAAGCAAATTTACCCGCGACCCCCAATGAGTGATTGTCGAATCCATAGAGATGACCGGATAAATCAGCAAGGAGAAATCGGGTCGTGCGCTAGTCGAATCTTCCGTTTCATATACTTTTTCATTGAAATGGGTTGATAGAGTTGACGCCAGATGTCCGCCTACAGAGAATCCCATAATTCCAATTTTATCGGAATCAATACCCCATTCTTTTGCATAACGGCGGACAATGCGTATGGCCTGCTGCCCGTCCTGCATAGGGCCAATTGATTTATTTTCCATGATGGAGCTGTCCGGCAATCGGTATTTCAACACGAAGGCTGTTACTCCCAAACTGTTGAGCCATTTAGCCACTTCTGCCCCTTCATGCGCGATAGCAATCCCCCAATATCCACCGCCCGGACAAATAATCACGGCAGTCCCGGTTGCGTTTTCGGCAGGCGCCGGATACATGTCAAGCGAAGGGTTGATAACAAACCTCATTTTTGTCCAGTTATCGACCGAATCAACTGTTTGCTCAAAATTATCGTTGTGTATAGAGCCAGGCACATTACCGTTCCAAAGACCGATAGCCTTGCTTTGCCCCGAAAGGTTGACCGAAAACACGACCAGGCAGGTAAGCACAATGACGACATGCTTCTGAATTGACGTTCTCATTTTTCTTTTAAATTAACAGCTAACGCGTGCGTTGTCTGTATACGAAATTCATTTCGTTTTAAAATATTCAAGCATGATGTACCATGCTTTCTTTTTATCGCCGTTTTCAGACAGCAGACCTTTTCGGTTGTAGCCGTTTTGATACACCTGGTTCATCCGTCCCAATGATCGGTAATCGAACAACAACCATGGGCACACCCCGCATAAGTTGGGAATAGTGCTGAACATTTGTACCTGGTCGATGAATATTTGTTCCTGATACCCTTCAGTCCAGTAAGCGGCCTCATCAGTTGGGCCATCGTTACTCCCGAACAATGCTTCGCCACCAAATTCTGAGACAAATACAGGCTTTTCAGGAAAAGCGATGTTCCATTTTGTCTCCGATGGCTTACCTTGCCAAGGTACATACCATCCGATATACTCGTTGATCGCTATCAAGTCAGAATATTCATAAAGCGGATCCCATACATCAAACCTATTATCCTGGTAATTCTGCGTATTAATCACATGTGCAATCAACCGCGTGGTGTCCAATGCCCTGGCTTTTTCGGTCAGGTCGATAAGGGCTTCATTGCGGTTTGGCGTCCCCGGATACGTTTCGTTTGAAAGCGCCCAAACAGCAACCCCGCAACGATTTTTGTCACGTCCAACCATTTCCAGGAGCATTTGCTCCAACTTCGAAGTCATGAGGCTGTCGGAAAATTGAATGTGTTGGTACACGGGCAGTTCGTCCCAAACCATAAGTCCCATTCTTTCTGCTTCTTTTACCATGTTTTCGCTATGCGGATAATGAGCCAGCCGAACAAGGTTGCACCCCAGTTCTTTTGAGGCATTCAGCAATAACCTGGCATCTTCGGCAGAATACGCCCTGGCCATCCGGCAGGGATTTTCTTCATGGATGTTTACAGCTTTCAGGAAGATTGGTTTCCGGTTTAACAACACCTGATTACCCTGCACCTCAATGCTCCGAAACCCAATTGTATCGACCAGAAAGTCGGTTTCACTTTTTACCGTCACCTTGTATAGTTTTGGGTTTTCTGGTGACCAAAGTTTAAAACCGGAACTAAATTCAACACGGGCTAGTCCATCCTCGTTTGTTTTGGTTTTGTAACGTAACTCAAGCTCGGGGATCTCTATTTCAATGGACTGTTTTGCCTGGGCCCCATTTAGCTTAACCCACCCCAAAACAGTATCCAGACTGCCTTTTTTCAACTGAAGGAAATAATCCTCAATAAAGGTGCTAGTGGTTTCAATTAAATCAACATCGCGGGTTATTCCGCCATAGTTGAACCAGTCGTAACCGGTGGAGGGCAGCCCATCTCTCAGCCGGTTATTGTTGACCTTAACAATTAAGGTATTCTCTCCTTTTTTAATTTTTTCGGTAATTTCAAACTGAAAAGGGGTAAACCCGCCTTCGTGGCTGCCAATTTTCTCACCGTTCAGATATACATCAGCCAAATAATTAACCGCAGCGAAATGAAGGAACAACCGTTTCCCTCCTGAAATGGAATAAATAAATTGCTTTTTGTACCAGACTATCCCCTCGAAATAAGTCAACTCGCATAGTTGGGAGTTAAAGTCGCCCGGCACCTGTAACTCGGGGCCGCCACCAAACGAATATTCTACAAAATCCGTCTTTTCTACTGGTTGTTTTTCCTGCCACACTTGTTTCCATTCGCCAATGCCGATGGGGTCAAGGATTACCGTCCACTTCCCATTTAAGCTGGTGGTGTTCCGACCGTCCACATTTATCATTGCGGTTTCTGCGCGGAGATTACCAGCCACCACAAGCGCGGACACAAAAACAAGAATGAACTTTCGTGAGATCGAATTTATGCACATTGTCGTTTTCATCGCTTACGCATACTTTTTGTTGAAATTTATTCTGTTGTCAAGGTTACCGTTGCTACCTGAAGCGCTCCGCTTTTGGCCGTGATAATTATCTCTCCCTTTTTATCGGTTGATTGCACAATGGCCAGGCATTTTCCCAAATAGGTCTCCATTTTGCTTCCCCTCAATGGGGTATGGCTTTTCTGATTGCCGTTGCCCACTGCCAACAGGATGCCTGCGCCGTTCACTTCAAATTCAATCAGGTTAGTGTCGAAAGGAACGGGCACGTCATTGGCATCCAACACCTGGACAGTCACATAGCCTATATCCTGCCGGTTTGCCTTCAATACATTCCTGTCGGGCGAAAGCACGATTTTCGCAGGCTCACCAGCAGTTTGCACGGCAAACGAAACCGTTTCGCCATCAGCCGTTTTTCCAGTGGCTTCCAATTTGCCCGGCTCATAAGGAACTTCCCAGAACAGGAAAGCTTCTTGCTTTAAAGCCCATTGGCGGGTTCCCAATGACTTTCCGTTTAATCGCAGTTCTACCTCGGGAACATTGGTGTACACATGTACCGCCAAGGTATCTCCAACTTTGTTATGGTTCCAGTGGGCTTCAACCTTTGGCCAGTTCCAAAAAGAAGCCATATCCCTGTTTCTTGCCGATTCGTCGGTTTGTACAGCGATATGCACCATGGGTTCGTCATTCCACAGCGCTTTGCGAAACCAATATCCAGGTTTTGGGAAACCGCACATATCAATCACACCACAATCGGCGCCGCGCCACGGCCAATTTGGCCAGGTTTTCCAAAATTCGAAGCCGGTACCCACATGCCCAATGCCGGCTTCGCCAAGATAGTCAAAGCCGGTCCACAGAAATTCGCCCGCCACATAATCCTCCAGCTGGCCATCGAGCCACTGCTGGTACGAGCGCATTTGCCATGTCTTGTGGTCGTGGTATGGGTACATTACTGTTTCGGAGCCATAAATCACGCGGTTGGGGTATTTTTCGTGGTCTTCCTTATAAAATGCTTCCTGGTAGTTGTATCCTACAATATCGAGCAATTCAAGCACACCAAAGGAGTTGAAGTTAACAATTTCGTTGCAGGCCAGGGTGAAGGGGCGCGTATTGTCGTGCTTGCGCGCTGCCTCAAGCAACATCTGCGTAATTTTCAAGGCATTGTCCTTGTTGTATTGCTCCCTTACTTCATTGCCAATACTCCAGGCAATCACCGAAGGATGATTCCGGTCGCGCCGGATCCAGTTTTCCACGTCCCTTTCGTACCATTCTTCAAAATAAGAGGCATACCCGGCCGGGGTCTTGCCATCCATCCACTCGTCAAAAATCTCGTTAATCACCACGAAACCCATGCTATCTGCATAAACAAGTAATTCGGGCGATGGCGGGTTGTGGCTCATTCTTATGGCATTGCAGCCCATTGCCTTTAAAATGTCCAATTGCCTTTTGTGTGTATAATCAAAGACTGCTGCCCCCAACGGTCCGCCATCGTGGTGATTGTTTACCCCTTTCAGTTTCAAGTGCTCCCCGTTGAGAGAGAAACCATTGTCAGGATCGAAATGGAATGTCCTGACACCAAAAGGTGTGACATAGCTGTCGGCCAACTTTCCATCGGCCATGACTTTCACCTGCAACTGGTACAAATCAGGTTGTTCAACTGACCAAAGCTGCGGTTGCTTAATCCGTACGTTCTGTTCTATTTTTAATGACTGCCCCGAGTTCAGCTCCTCTTTTGATTCAGCGTTCCCAACCACCTTGCCTGCCGCGTCCAGAAAACTGGTGATCACGGTACACGACTGATCAGCGTCACTTTCATTGCTCAATTCGATTGTCACATCAATGTTGGCCTCTTTACTATTCGCATCCGATGTACGGGAAAACACACCCCATTGATCGATATGCAGCTTGTTTTTGGCAACCAGCCACACATGCCGGTAAATGCCTGAACCCGTGTACCACCTCGAATTGGGTTGTTCAGTAGTATTCACCTTGACTGCTATGAGGTTTTCTTCGCCTGCCGGATTCAGATGCGGCGTAAGGTCGTAATAAAAGGAAGAATACCCATAGGGCCGGATGCCTAGATACTGCCCGTTGATCCAGACTTCGCTGTTGCGATATACACCGTCGAACAAGACCCAAACCTGCTTGTCCGAAAAATCAACTTCTGTGCGGAAGGTTTTCCGATACCAGCCAATACCGCTGCAGGTATAGCCGCCACCCGCTCCGGTATTGTATGCAGAGTCAAAAGGATGTTCAATACTGAAATCGTGGGGAACATCAAGCAGTCGCCATTCCGAATCGTCAAAATTTGGTTGTTCAGCTCCCGGATGATCGTTTAGCGCAAACTTCCAGTCGAAATCGAAGGAAATCCGGCTATCGCTCACAGTCTGGCTGTTTTTGCATGACAAAAACACCATGAGACACAACAACTGAGTAATTAGTGATATTCGTTTCATTCGTTACAAATTTAGCACAGTTAACCTTTAGTGTCTATTATGCAAGATAATCAATCAGTTATCAGATCAACTTCGGCATATTTGATGTTGTTATTATCCTCCGTATTTCTCAGTGCCCGAAACTTGATAAAGCGGGCCTTTTCTTGATCAAACTGCTTAGTTTGCCATAACGGGTTATTCTTAATGTTCGAGAATTCGCCTTCGCTTACCAACTTCCATTTTTTATTATCTGTTGAAACAAAAAACTGGTAATCCGAAATAATCCCCGGGTTCCAGAGTCCCATGTCCGGATGGTAGAGGAACCCGCGGATATTCAGTTCTGTCCCTAAATCGATAACCAAATCGACGGGCAGGTCTTTTGTGTTTTGGTGCCAAGCCGTTTCCGGATTTCCATCCAGGATTTCGTAAGCCTTTTTATCCTCAACCCCTAAGATTTTCCAATCTTTCCGGGGCCGTCCGAACGTTTCATGACTCACCTGGCTGCTTTTTCGAGACGAGGGTTCATAGGCAATTGCTTTGACTTCGAGCTTGCCATCTGTTTTAACAGGGCCTGAATACTTTTTCGAGTCATGAGTTGGATGGCTGCCATCCATAGTATAGAAGACTTCCGATTCCGGGTCGGCAGGGGTAATAATCACATCCCCCGCCTGATTCCTGATAACAGTGGGCGAGGTAAGTATTTGCGGCGCGTTATAAACCCCAATATTCGATATGAGCGGACAAGCTTTTGAACCTGTGATGTTCAAACGAAGCTGGGTTGCCTCAACAGTTGGGAAACGGAGAATACGTTTGTAGCCGATCGTGGTTGCTTTTGCTACTTCTTTCCATTCACTGGCTACCAGCACTTCAACCGTAAAAGATTTCACACGTTGCCCCAAACGGATGTATTCCTGTGCCATAAAACGGTTAAAGGTGGTTGGCTTTCCAAAATCGATGGTCAATGAGGCAACGGTAACACTATCATCAGTTGCCCAATAGGTTTCTTTGTCACCATCGATAGCCTTTGACGCGTTAAATTTTCCGGATTTGCCCCTGACATTTGTTGCTTCGGTTCTTCCTTCGTCTGCCAGGTTAACAGCAAATGCTTCGTCAACGGCGTGTGCAAGATCAAGTGCAGCCTTTTCATCGGATGGATGGATCAAGCCGTTTGGCATAATTGGGAAATTCAGCAAGAACGTACCATTTCTGCCAATAGAATTGTAGTAAGTGTCCATCAGGTGCGGAAGTGTTTTAACTTTGGCATCTTCACTTGGATGATAAAACCACTCCGGTCGGATGGAAGTATTCACCTCTGCCGGCACCCACGAATCACCATCTTCAACGCCATGATGCAACATTTCCCAGGGAACCTCACCCGTGGCATTTAACAAACTCCAGTTTGTTTCGCCAACGTAGCCTGCTTCGGTACCTACCCAACGAAGATCAGCCCGGTCACCACCGTCATTCCAAATGACAATGTCGGGCTGAAGTTCACGGATCATTTTGTAAGTTGGTTGCCAGTCATAATAGGTCGTTCGGTCAATTTTCCGGTTTTCATTAGCCCCACCATAATATCCGGTACCGCCATTGGCACCATCAAACCATATTTCGAAAATTGGCCCATAGTTGGTCAGCAATTCTTTTATCTGATTTCTGAAATAGGTAATGTACTCGGGCTTTCCATAATCAGGATGGTTCCTGTCCCACGGCGACACGTAAATCCCCAACTTCAGCCCGTATTCCTCACATGCATCTGCCAATTCGCGAACGACATCACCTTTTCCGTCCTTCCAAGGAGCATTTTTCACAGAATACTCCGTGTACTCCGATGGCCAGAGACAAAATCCACTGTGATGTTTGGCCGTAATTATTATCCCTTTCATTCCTGCTTCCTTACAAATGCGGGCCCACTGGCGGGCATCCAATTCTGCGGGATTAAACAGGTTAATGTCTTCATCACCAAAACCCCACGATTGGTCGGTGTAAGTGTTTAGCGAGAAATGGATAAAGGCATACTGTTCCATTTCCTGCCAGCGCAATTGATTTTCGGACGGAACCGGGCCAACAGGTTCGGGGACTTCAACGTTGCTACACGCAGTAAAAAACACACCTGCAAACAGCAGCATGCGGAACCGGGATTTCTGAGCTATAATTCTTCTGAGTTTCATGATACTTATATTACGTCGTTTATAATATATTACTTCTGTGATCTTATTGTATTAACAGGGATTACAATTGCTTTTTCTCTTTGATTTCTATAGATATCCAACTTCAATGGTTTTGTATAATCAGCTTGTCCAATCGCCTTTTCCAGCTCGTCTAAATCATTGATGGCCTTTCCTGCAAATTCTAAAATCACATCATTTGGGCGTAGAAAATCTTTTAATTTGCTGTAGTGGTCAACAATAGAAACCACGTAAACTCCGCGTGCCGAATCCATGCCGGTTGCCGAGCGTTCGCCTTCTGTATCGAGAGTTTTAATGCGCCATCCCTGCCATTCTATCACTTTTGATTCAGATTTATCCATTTTAATAATGGGCGCATTTATTTTCGGTGTTTTAGCCAAGCTTTTGAGATGTGATGAAACCACCCCAAAACCATCCATGTCGAAATTCAAGAAGCCCATACGAAAAACTTCCGTTGCGCTGTTTTCCACCCTAAAGTCGCCTTCGTCATAGTTTTGAAAATCAACTGGATATACAATTGAATGTTTGTCGACTCCCACATCGATAGCCTCCTCCAGAGCTTTGAGGTTGGTAAAAATGTTGTAGTCAACCATGGCACCCCATCCTAATAAATTAATGGGTTCGTATGGCCCCATCACAATGTTCCGTGTAAAAACATCGCCACTGTTTTCGAACCAAACATGGGGGTGAAAAGTGTTGTTGATGAGTATATTGTTTTCGACGACGCGGTAAAAACCTTCACGCAGCTTAATACCCCCGTTTAGGCACAGGTTGTTGTAAATATGGTAATTACTTGAGCCATCGTCTAAATCAATATCCCAGCCCCGGTCGCAACGAAAGCGGTTGTTGCGGATAATTACGGTTGCAATGGCATCGGCTGAAATTAGTGAAGGTTCGTTGACCACTATCCGGTTCATCTCCTCGCGGTCGGGGTGCCAAAAGCGGTCGCGCCCCCACGAGTTGAACGAACCGTGGTCGCCGGTTTCTTTCACCGTTTCGAACACATCGTTGTATTCAATAATATGCCCGCCCCAGGTGCCTTCGCTTATGTTGATGCCTGCGCGTGGGACATCGTAAATGCTGTTGTGGCTTACGGTAATCGACTTGCACATGGAGAGTTCAACGCCTGTAATTTGCTTTTCGAACAAACCAATGGTATGGATTAGGTTATCGTGCACCAAACAATGTGCAGGGTAATTGTTGGTTTTGGGCCCAACTTTCCTATCCAGTTTATCCAATGGGGTAAAACTGTGATAGTTAAAATCGGGCGAACGCACTGCGCTGGTGTCGCCCACAAAACAGATGGCACTTGCACCAATTTGTGTGATGTGCGAACCCGACACCCCCGAATTGCGGTTGTAGTTGGAAAAAAAAACGGCATTGCCACCCAAATTATGGAGATAACTACTGGTAAGAGAACACTTTTCGGTTCCTTCAAATACGATGGCGCCACCGCGATACACAGTCCAGTCGGAACGCAGCAATGGCTCGTATTTTTCCATGAAGGTGCGTGCCGTTTGGGTAAACTCAATATCCTCGACCGAAATATTCCTTACCGGCTCCTGCATGGTACCCCTGAATTCAACAAGGTGTTTCAATTGCGACACTTCGAATACCGCTTTGGCAAGATCTTCGGTTGGCAGCGGATAATAATATAAATTGGCCTCAACACTATCATAATACCATTCACCGGGGGCATCCAACTCCTCAAAAATATTCTCGACCATCCGGTTGTCTTTGCTCATCCCATAAGGGCGGTTGTTTTGCCAACCGCCTTCCATTTTCAATTCTCCATTTTCATCTTTTCCGGTAATGCGATAATGAAAATCGCCCCAATCGCTCACATGCATCCCATGAAGGAAGCCCCCTGTCGGGTTTTTCCATGTTTTTATACGCTCCGGTGCCGTGGCATTGGCCGATATACCGTTGAACCGTACCGCTGTTGAATCGAAGTTTGGGTAGCGGGCCATTGAACGGATTATCCCGTTGACCGTGAGCATGTCGATAGCGATTTTGGGCGAGACCTTCGCCTGCATAATCGCATCTTTGTATGGCTGCCATTGGAGTTTTAACAAAACACCCCCCGACACCAGCGCCTTTTCGCCGGGATAGGAACACAGCGTAAGATGTTTATGGTTGTTACCATCAAGTGGGGTAAAAACCAAAGGTTTGTTGATCCGGTATTCTCCGCCGCGTAAAAAAATGATTACTTCGCCTTTATGTGCGCGTGCTTTATGCTGAGCTATTTCAATGCTTTTCAGCGGAGCCTTTTCCGACCCAATGTTTTTGTCGTTCCCGCTGGGAGAAACAAAATAGGTGGTTTGCCCCACAAGCGGTTGCAGCATTCCCAAAAATATGAACACAACGAGAAGTTTTTTTCCCATAGGTGATAGATTCTTTTTAAGCTTCATCTAATGCTCCGCTCTAATGACTACTTCCGCATCTTTTAGGTTTTCCGATGTGGCTTTTAGCTTTATCTGCCCGGCTTGTTTTTCTGTCTGTACCAACACCATGCAATACCCGTTGAAAGCCATGCGTTGGCTGGCCTTATCGGGTTCGTGGCTTTTGGGATTGCCATTACCTACCCCAATTATTTTTCCGGGGCCTTCAATTTCAAATTTCACAAGGTTATCTGCAGTTGGCACCACACGGCCTTTGGCATCTTCTATTCCAACCCTTATAACGGCCACATCGCACCCATCGGCTTCTAGTGTGTTCACATCGCTGCTGACTGCCACTTTTGCAGGAGCCAATGTGGTTTCCACAATATCTTTCGTCACCAATTGTCCACCTTTGTATCCTTTCGCTTCCAATTTCCCGGGTTGATAAACCAGATCCCATATAACTTTTTTGTACGGCTCAGCTTTCTTTCTGGCAATGTGTTTGCCGTCCAGTAACAGTTCTACTTCATCGCAATTGGTGTAGCAATGAACTTGAATGCTATCTCCTTCTTTTCCGGGCCAATTCCAATGTGGAAAAATGTGTACAACAGGGATGTCCGTCCAGGCAGCTTTGTAAGCATGGTAACCATCTTTTGGGAAGCCACACAAATCCATAAACCCGAATTGAGAGGATACACTCGGCCACAAGAATGGCGTTGGTTCACCGCGATAATCGAACCCGGTCCAAACGAACAAACCACCAAGATACGGATACTTGACGATATCGGCCCAATCTTCGCCCGGATAGGGGCCCCAATTGGGTTGCCATAAAATGGTGTTTGAACAAGTCTGTGGCCACCAGCTATTCACATATTCGCCCCGGGTGGAAACAAAGCTTGTGCCTTCGGTACAAAACATTACCCTGCCGGGATAGTTTTCTTTATCGGTAACATAAGCCAACTGCTTATCGCCATAGTTATAACCTACCACATCCAGTATATCGCTATACCCAGCATCGTTGCGAGCCTTGTTCATGGCTGCGGTCACTTTCCTTGTCGGGTCAATCCGGTGGGTGGTTTCAACCAAAGTTTCCAGAATTCTGGCACCCATCACCGTACCTTGCATCGCTTCTTCGTTTTCCATGCTCCATAGAAATATTGAAGGGTGGTTGCGGTCGCGTAACAGCATGGTGGTTAAATCTTTTAATCCGTCTTCTGAACTTGATAAATGGCGGTTTTCAGCCAAGACAAGAATCCCCATGCTATCACACATGTGAAGCAGTTCGGGGGTTGACGGATGATGTGTCCGATAGCCGTTACTTCCCACGTCTTTCAGCAATTTCAGCTTGTACCAGTTTATTTTATCGGGCAGGGCAACCCCAAGGCCTGCAAAATCCTGATGGTTACAGGTTCCTTTTACAGGGTATAGCTTGCCATTCAGGAAAACGCCATCTTTATTGATTTCCATCGTGCGTACGCCAAATGTAGTTTCGTAAGTATCAACGATTTTGCCCCCTTCAGTTACTTCGGTCATCAGTTTGTAAAGGTTTGGCATCTCGGGCGACCAAAGCGAAGGTGTCTTAATTGCTCCTATCTGGACGATTTTTACCTGTTCGAAAGAGGCTATTGACTGATTGGAGGTTTGAACATCGTGTACAATCCCTTTTGTGTCAACAATTTTCGAAACAAGGGTAATCTTCTTTTCCGTTGAGTATTCGTTTTTCAGTGTGGTTTTAATGTTGACCGATGCTTCGGCGTCACTTATCACAGGCGTTGTCACGTAAGTTCCAAAACGGGCTACATGAAGTTTGTCGGTTTTTACGAGCCAAACATGCCTGTAAATACCGGCTCCTTCGTACCACCAACCTTGCGCCTGAGTTGCATCGACCTTCACCAAAATGGCATTTTTGCCTTCGTTGCCATAGCGCAACACATCGGTGATGTCGTAGTTTGATGGCGTATAACCGCTCAGGTGGGTGCCCATGAGATGTCCGTTTACCCAAACGGTGCTATTCCGGAAAATACCGTCAAATTCGATGGATATTTTACATCCCTTGTCGCTTTCGGGAATGACAAATTCTTTTCGGTAAAACCCAACGCCCGTGGGTAAATAGCCACTCCCCCCGGGTTGGCTGCCCAAGGTGTTGTCTTCAACAAAATCACCTTCAATGGCCCAATCGTGGGGCAGGTTCACTGCTTTCCAATCGGGAGGATAAAACGACGCACTGCTTATAGAATTTGTATAGTCGATTACTGTATCTTTCTTGTTAATAATCGGGACATTAATATCAGTTATCCCACCCTGCCCAACTCTTACAACGAGTTCCATGGCAATGTCGCCTTTGTGGAACTGCCAGTTAAAGTCGAAGTTTTCTTTGGACCTCGGGTTTGTCGCAAATGATTGCTGTATTTGGCTGCTCCCGGCGATTACCGAAAATAACAACAGAACCAAAATAAAACTGCCAATAACTATATACCACTTATGTCCATCGTTCTTCATTGTTTTTCTTCGGTTTAGTTGATTTCGATAAACTCAGGTTCAAAAGGGGCAACTGTGAAATTGCCTGTATAATCCTTATTGAAAAGGATACTGTGAGACGTACCGTTCATTTTTATTTCCTTTGGCTCACCACTTACGTTCAAATATAAGAAGTGTTCTTCATCAATTTGCCTTGCCATTACACCCGACGGTACTTCGGGGCCTTTTTTAATGTCAAGCTCCTTGATCAGGTCGTCGACAAGCCCGCCCAGCACATTGCCATTAGCAGGCAAACCCACGTAAATGGCCCGGCCTTTCCCATAGTTGTTCGAGGTCATGATCGGGTAATCTTTATCCAGACTGGTCAGTTTGCCGATTACCTCGGCTCCTTGTAGATGGATGATGTCAAACCTTGCCGACTCTACATCGTTCACCCTGTCTTTATAGTTGAATTCCAGCATTTTGCCAACGTAACCTTTGTCTGAAATCTGATTGATTGCTTCACTTTCCTCAAAACCTGACACGCGGACTCCGAAAACATCGCTCAGCATTCCGGGGAGGGTGCTCCTGAAAACTTGTCCTGTGGTGTCCACAATAGCCGAGTTCGCCGTCATGATTACGGTACCTCCGCTTTTCACGTACTCACGTATTTTTTGTGCCGAAGTTTGATCCATCACCGCTACACCCGGAACGAACACGAGCTTGTAGTTCAGTTCGCTTTGGGTGATTTCAAGCATTTTGCAATCCATATTTCGCCGGAAAAACAGATTCCAGCAGGCTTGTACCTGGCTGTCGTGCTGAACGGGAAAAGAACTGCTGGCAATTTGGCTGGGGAACGAAAAAGCCAAGCCCACCTCAGCTTTTGATTGATAGGGGAAGAATTCTCCAATCTTTTTGAATTCGGTGGCAATTTGCTTGTATTCATCGTATTTCCTGTTTGGAAGCCCGTCCCAGTCAAGCATTCCCTGCAAATACTGTTCTTCGCCGGCCCACATACTTTGCCAGGTCCAGCCACAAACCATTTGGTTGCCGTACATCAGGGTTACATAAGCCGATTTTCGGATGGAATTGGGCACCGATGCCATCGTGTTGAACTCGTTGCACCAAAAAGGCTCGTCGCTTTCGAACTGAATGCGTTGGATCCCAAAAGCCGCGTTCATGTCGCCCCAAATGGAGGTAAGCGAATTGCCCGGATAAAAGCCGCAGCCTTGCCGGGTCATCTTGCCCGAATAGACAATTTTTGAATAGTCGAAATACTTCATCCCACTGTAGTACCAGGCGTTGGTATTGGTGTGAACGTTTGGAGCGTTGGCATGAACCACATCGAGCACTTTGAACAGGATACTGTTGACTTCATCGGAAATGAAACGTCGGAAATCGAGTATTTTCTCGGGGGCACCGTTTTTCTGGCCGGCAGCGGGCAAACCCACCTCATCGAAGCTGTTCAAGCGGCGCGACCAGCGTTGGGTAGCCCAGGCATCGTTTTGCTTGTCGAGCGTGCCGTAACGGTTTTTCAACCAAACGACGAAGCGTTGGCGAACAGTTTCGGAATAAGAAATCGGCCCATCGCCCGATTCATTGTCAATGCCGAAAGCCAACAAGGCCGGATGGTCCGCATACCGTTTCGAAATGGCATCGGTAAAGCGCAGCGCATATTTTTGATAGTTGGGGTCGCCCACATCTTCCATGTAACGGTGGTTGGGATATTGAACGTTGCCATTGGCGTCGACCACACTGATTGAGGGGTATTTTGTGTGCAGCCAGATAGGAGCAGGACGAATGGCAATGTCGAGGATCACTTTAATACCTGCTTCATTGAGTAAATCCATTACTTCATCGAACCACTCAAAGTCGAATACCCCGTCGGCAGGTTCGTAGCTGTCCCATGCCAGGTGCCCCAGGCGGACAACATTCATCCCGGCATTTTTCATCAGTTTAATATCACTTTTTATTTTTTCGGGGGTTTTGTCGTCGTGGGGATGATAATTAGCTCCAACATAAAGTTGTGCACTCCCGGTTACGACAGAAAAAGACAAAACTACAATTACTACAGCTAAGCATCTAATTTTATGACTAATTGGACTTCTCATTAATTTAGGTTTTTGATAAATTATCCGGGCTACTAATGTCGGTAAAATGGAGAGCACCGAGGGGCTCTTATGTGTCGAAGTGGGTATTGTGAGGTACTAATTACGACTTCGTTGTCCTGCTTTTTTGCAAGTACAAATACCGAAAGTTTTAGGCGGTGTGTTTCGTAGATATGGGAACACACCGCCTAAAAACAAAATAGCTTACCAACCCGGGTTCTGCTCCAAGTTTGGATTCAGGGTGAGCTGATCCGTCGGGATCGGATCGAGATATAATTTATCGTCCCAAGTACGATTCATGTTTGAATACACCCGCAACAAGGTTTTAGATTTACCATCCCAATCATTCAAGTCATAGAGCATTCTGCTGCTGAAAGGGTTTGTCCCGCCATTAAATTTGGTATAAAGATCAATAACCTCGTCATTTACCACAATTCCGAGCATCGTTTTCGGATTCTCAATCAGTTCTCCGGCATTCCAACGGCAAATATCGTCCCAGCGAAAACCTTCAAAAGCCAGTTCAATGCGCCTTTCTCTTCTTATTTCATAGATAATGGGAGAAACTGAATATCCATAGCGTGGGCTTCCATTTATACTGGACAAAGGATCTTCGGGAGGATTAAGACTTAGCCGTCCCATGGTAAATTCACCAGGCTCATCCAAACGAGCGCGAAGTTTATTAATCGAATCATCAATATCTGTCTGATTTAGTGTTCCAAGTTCAGCTTTCGCTTCAGCAAATATCAATAGAACTTCGGCATACCTGAAAACATACCAATCATAGGTTGTATGAAGCGCTTCGTTTTGATCGGGCTCAGGAGTTCGAAATTTGAATGCCATGTAGCCTGTCGGGCATTGATTAACGGCGATAGGTGTAACAGGATAGCTGATTGGTTGGATGCCATCAAGATAATATGGCATGAATTTATTATCAACCATATTTCGGAGACGTGGGTCACGGTTGGCCATTTCCATCTGAAGTGAGTCATCCCCTTGATACAATGGGCTCAAAGCAATTGGGTTACCGTCAATACACAAAAAGTCTTCAATAAAATCCTTGCTGATCCCTGTTCCTGTTTCGTTTACCGTGCGAGATAAATAATGCATGAGCAAATCTTTCTTGTAGACCCGGGGTAGCACGCATTCTCTGTTGGAAGTTAAATCTTCCTGAATAAACTGTTGCTTATAATACAACGGATAACCGTCAAACATGTAAAGAGCGTTGCCTTTTTCGATATCATAGTTACCTGAACTCATGACTGCTGTTGCCGATTCAACGGCCTTGGTCAAATAGGCTTCCCACCCGGATAAGTTACGGTATTTCAACCACGTTCCTTCGTACAAGCATACCCGGGCCAACATCTGAAGCGCAGCATATTTATGCAGCCTTCCCGTCTCTAATTCGGATGGATCCTTTAGATTGTTGACAGCAAATTCAAGATCTTCGATTATCTTGTCAATAACATCTTGTTGGGGATCCCGCGGTTTTTGTAAAAATTCGTCATCCGTTGTCGACAGATCTTTATCAATCCAAGGAACATCCCCGAAGCGCTTTACTTTATGGAAATATTCGTTCGCCCTGAAAAAACGTATTTCACCAACGTATTGGTTAATGTCGTCTTCGTCTCCTTCAACGGTCTGATAATGCGTCATGAAGTAATTTGCATTTCGAATGTTAGTCCAGTCAGCCGAGCTCCAACCGCCACCGCTCCCGGGAACAGTCATGTTATTAAACAACCTGTTGTCAGGTGAATTCGGCACCATATTATCGCTGGTCACATCCAAACTTGCGTCCGGCTCAGACAATGTTGTGTAGAAATTGTTCGCAAAAAGTTTCAGGTCATCCGTCTTTTCCCAGTAATTGAGATCCGTAATTGCGTCTTCCGGCATTGTATCGGTAACATCGCATGAGTAAAATGCAGTTAGCAAGAAGACAAAAATGATATATTTTTTTATTTTCATTTCAGTAATAGTTTAAGAGTTAGAAAGTGAGGTTTAATCCGACAGAATATGATTTCGGAACGGGATAATTATAGACATTAAGACTTTCCGGGTCATATAACTTGCTAAGTTTAGTCAGGGTCACAACATTCTGTCCTGTAAAATAGATACGGGCTTTGCTCATTGCTGCTTTTTTCGACCATCTTTCAGGAAGGGTGTATCCTAGAGAGATTTGCTTCAGACGAAGGTAGGCTCCATTTTGCAGATAGAGTGTTGATGCTTCTCGGTTTCCATGCCCTCCATTGATGTATGGGCGTGGGAGAAAAGCATCCTTGTTATCTTCGGTCCAATAATCCAATGCAGCTTTCATCGGTACGTCCCATTCGCTGCCGATACCAAAAAAACGGCCCATCGTTGTCCACAAATCGCGTTTGGCAGTACCCTGGAAAAACAGGCTCACATCAAATCCTTTCCATGAAGCATTTGTCTGTAAACCGTATTGATACCGAGGCGTATCGTTTCCTATTATTTTTTTATCGCCATGATCTGAAAGCGTATTGTTGCCCCAATCAATTACTTCATCGTCGTTAAGATTGACATATTTCACATCCCCGGGGTTCCATGTCCCTCCATAGAGTGCTGACTGAGATGGCGAATTGTTAATTTCATCTGTGCTTTGGAACAGGCCTGATGCTTCATAACCCCAGATGTCTCCAATTTTACGGCCCACATAATAAGTGTCCAGATCACCCGTAGGGTTGTCAAATTTTGTAATTTCAGACTGGGCATCAGAAATGTTAAATGAGACAGAGTAAGCGAAATCTTCGATTTTATCTTTCCATGTTACAACAGATTCCCATCCATAGGTCTTCAAATCAGCAGCGTTTTCATTTGGAACACCAGTTCCCAACACTGCGGGGAGGGGCGCTCCCGTAGTCAACATACCAATGGTATTACGTTGAAACACATCTACAGAGAAAGTCAGTTTATTTTTTACTAACCCTAAATCAAGACCGATATTTCCTTGGTTTACTTTTTCCCAAGTGAATGAAGGACTGATTAATGCACCGGAGGCAATACCAACAGGCAAAACCCCGCCAAGCATATATTGGGTTGAAGAAGTGATGTTGTAATTTGAGATGTATGGGAAGTTACCGGGAACATTTTGATTACCCAGTGATCCATAGGAAACCCTCAGTTTTGCGGAATGGAAAAGGTGCCCAACTCCTGCCCAAAAATTTTCCTCTGACATGCGCCAGGCTCCTGAAACTGACGGGAAGAAAGCATACCGGTCATCCTCAGGAAACTTGGAAGAGCCGTCGTACCTCCCGTTCAACTCGAAGAGATATTTTCCGGCAAAATCATAATTAAAGCGCGAAAAAATACCCTGCGTTCCCCAACTAGTGATACTTCCATCGACATAATCTTCGCCTGTCGCCCTGTTTATTGCCGGCAAGTCATTGTTAATCAGATTTTCCCTCTTGGCCGAATACCATTTATAATTTTTCTCTTCCTGGTTATAACCAACCAACAGTTTCAGGTTGTGTTTTCCAAAACTCTTTTCGTAATCAACGTATGCATTCACCGCAGTGTAATAGTCATTGTTGTTTTCCAATGTCACCGAATTCGGATTTACCCAAGGATAGATATTGGATTTTCCGGGTTCAGCCCACAATTCGGTAAATAGACGTACGGTTTTTTCCCGGTTCCATGAATAGGGATTATAGGTAAAATCGCCCTTGATAGAAAAGCCTTTAAAAGGACGGATTTCCATGTTACCGGTCAGCCACAGATCATTCACTTTTCGTTGGTCATGCCCTCCCTCAGCAGAAACCGCGAAAGGATTAGTGAAACTTCCCTGGCCTGCCCAAGTCCCGTCGGGATGTTTTATTGGCATTAGCGGACGAAGATCACCTTTTAGTTGACCGGAATAGGCCGAAATACCTGACCAACCAGTACTTCCACTAGATGGGTGGTCTTCAAAAGAATAGGTATATTTTATCCGTGTTGAAACAGTAAGCCATTTTAAAACGTCGGTATCAAGGGCCACACTTACATTATGTCTGCTATATTCGTCGTCATAAGCGGCGAGAAGTCCTTCCTGTTGCATATATCCATAAGAAATATAGTACCTTGACTTCTCAGTTCCCCCTGAAAGACTGGAATTAATTTGTTTCAATGCCCCACTTTTGTACAATTCTTTAGCCCAGTTTGTATTGCCACTGTATTTGTATTTGCCATCTGTGTCAATGGCTGGGTCGTAAAAAACCGGCAGGTTATTTTCGGGATCATCATAGTATTTTTTTGTATACTCCATTACCCGGTTATCAAAATAATTACTCCCCCCGGCATTAACACTGGCTGTATTCATGTAGGTGACATATTGCCAGCTATCGGCGTACTCAGGTATATTGGTCGCCTCAGTCGTTGTAAACGACGTTGCAACTGTTAAAGTTGGACGCTGTTCCTTTTTGCCTTTTTTTGTTGTGATCAGTACGACTCCATAAGCAGCGCGGGCTCCGTAAATAGCAGCCGATGAGGCATCTTTTAATACGGATACACTTTCAACATCGTCGGGATTTAAAAGATTGGGATCCTGAACAACCCCATCGACAAGGATTAAAGGATCTCCACCGTTCAATGAAGTATATCCCCTAATATTAAAAGTAGCTCCCAAGCCCGGCGCATAATTTGATTGTGTCACTTGGAGGTTAGGTATAACACCCTGAAGCCCTTGTCCAATATTTGTGATCGGACGGTTTTCAAGAACATCACCCTTAACAGCAGAAACGGCGCCGGTTAAATTTTCCTTACGTTGTGTTCCATAGCCAACAGCCACGACTTCCTCAATTCCAATGGTTTCTTCCAGCATGGTGACATCGATCTCCGTCCTGCCAACCACTGAGACCTCCTGCATCCTCATACCAACAAAAGAGAAAACCAACGTAGCGTCTCCCGGAACATTGGACAGAGAATAGTTCCCATCTGCATCTGTTATAGTCCCCTGAACTGTTCCCTTTACAACGGCAGTCACTCCAGGAAGCGGAGAACCGGAGGAGTCCGTGACTCTCCCTGAAATGATAAGCGATTGCTGAATAAATGATACATCACCATTTCTTGAAAGCGCAATTAAACGTCCGTTAATCTTATAAGAGGTATCTGTACCTTTAAAGACAGCATCCAAGATCTCCGGCACTAATTTATTTGTTGCTTCAACATCAACAACTCTCTTAACATCCACGTTCAACGCGCTGTACATAAAGTAATAGTCGGTCTTGTCTTCAATGATCTGCATCAAACTCTCGACACTAATATGCTTTTGACTAATGCTGAGCCTTTGATTCTGCGAAAAGGTGCTAACTGCAAAAGATTGCAATACGCAAAGTATTAATATTGAAAAGCTTAGCCTCATGATAAATACAATTTTACGTTTCCATACCCATGAGAGCATGGAAATCATTGTGTAACGATTTTTTTTCATAATTTTGTGATGATTTGAATTAATTATTCAGATTACTTATGCCTTTAGCTGACTGCAAATTAGAAAAGGCATGAACAACAAGAAGGGGTTCCGATAAGCATCGGAATCCTTTTTTTAAGTTATTTTATCTCATAGGCAAACGTTTTTAGTTAAGTCTTATATCTTCATTTTTCATCAATAGTAAGCTTAGTTGTCCCTTCAGTTTTAGAAATGGAATAATCAAAAGGAGTTGAGAACCTAAGAAGGTCAACAACCTGTTCCAGATTTTCATTTTTTATTGTTGCGGTAAAAGGATAGTCCGATACTTTTTGGTCATTGATCTCAATGACTACATTGTACCATCTTGCCAGCTTTTTCAATACTTCTTCTAACGGATCATTATGAAACAGGAGGGTTCCATTAATCCACGAAGTATGCTTATCGACATCAACCTCTCGAAGAAAAAACTCCGGGTTACTTTTATCATAACTGACCATTTGCCCCGGTACCATATGTACGAGTTGATTGTCAAGCTTGTATTCCCCTTTAAAAATATTGACTTTTCCGGTTTTCAGTACAACATCAATTTGAACTTCGTCTTCATAGTTCTTCACATTAAAACTTGTACCGATCACCGTCAACCCAATTTCTCCAAGGCTCAAAACAAAAGGCCGCGATAAGTCCTTGGCAACCTCAAAAAAAGCTTCACCCGTAATTTCAACCTTCCTTATTTTATCTCCTGAAAAGCTCGATGGATACGTAATTGTACTTCCCGACATTAACCAGACATTAGTTCCGTCAGGTAAAGTCGTCTTCCTTACCTTTTCATTTGATAAGGATTCTTTGAGATACACCGTCTGAGTATTGGAATGTTGTGGATTGAGTACCGTAAAATACGTCAATGGAAATAATAGGCCAAGTATAAAAATAGCTGCTGCGTTCCTCAATCTGATCAAAAATAGCTTCCTGCCCAATCGTTTTTTGTCCTGCATCCGTGCTTCAATTCTTGAAAACAAGGTAGCAGAATCAATATGCTCAACGCGTTCAAATTCCCCGGACAACCATTTTTTATTTGAAAGCATTTCATATTCGAAGTTGCCTTTTTCGCTGTTCAGCCAAACGAAAAGGCTTTTCAATTCCCCGTCGGTAATGTTTCCTCTGAAAAACTTTTGGAGCAGCTGTATCTTATTGTCGGTTTGCATGGATCGTTTTTAAAGTCATAGGTAAATACACATGAGCTTCAAAAAACTGCCATTCGTTATCAGCTTTTTTTTGTCGAAGAGATGAATGGCCTTATGAAAAGAGAATTTTAATCATTAAAAGGCTGAATTTTTTAAATTCGTCATTTACGTATTTGTTAGCCTTAAATAGCTGATGATCAACAGTAATCACTGAAATGCCTAATCTATCGGCAATTTCTCGCCTGGAAAGTCCCTCCACTTTTTGCAGGAGGAATATTTCTTTCCTTTTGACAGGTAACCCATTCAATATTGTTTCGATAATGTTTTGTGTCTCCTGATAAAGGACATAATGGTCAGCTGAGCTTTCTGAAAAATCGGAGAAGAACCCGAAATGTTTTTCAAAAACCGCCCGATTCACTTTTTGCCTGTTATAATTCAATGACGAATTCTTTCCTATTTTAAAAAGCAAAGATTCGAAAGGGTAATTTTCCTGAAAATTATCTCTGCTTTCCCATATTTTCAAAAACGTTTCCTGCACAATCTCTTCCGTGTCTTCTTTGGACTTTAATAAGGAGAACAAAAAAGAATACAACCGCTCATGATAGCGATCAAAAAGCAATTTAAAGGCCTCTGCATCTCCCTTTTTGAATGCTTTAATGAGTTGTATTTCCGAATTTTTCGAATCCAAGCTTTTAAAGTGAAAATCATTGAGGATACAAATATGGGATATAATTACCAGAAATCATTTTGAACGGAATATATAATCTCTCTGTCCAAAAATCTTTACTGGTAATATTGAGTGAGCAGAACAGCAAGAACGAAGTCGAACTGAATCGGTATGAAACACGGCGAATACACGAACCCTCTATGAAGATCTAAACTGGATGCTGCATCAAAAGTATCACCCAGGCTCGCCATTAACGCGTATTTTACCGGCACGTCTAAAATCAGCTCAATCAACGCTGTACATCAGATACCACATTGCTAAATTTGACGAAATACACCATCGAAAAATACCTGAGAATTGGTAACACGACTGAATTTGCTAGTCTTCTATCTTGATGGAACAGGATAATACCATCAATTTGAGAAGGATTTATCTTTTATGAAAATCCCGCCTGTTGCAATTCCGGGAGAATTGGACTTTCTGGTTGGAATTGGTCAAGCTTTCGTCTTCTTACATTGCAATGAGTTAATAAATCGGGAGTCAGTAACAATGGTTGTACTATCAACTATATATGAGAATTGACCCATATTGCCTTATGCATTCTTTAAATGCCAAGTCTATCTCCAATATACTACCTACAGCCAATTAGTCTAACTATATTTCATATTTCAATGGCTTCAAAAAATAGAATGATTCGCTTAATTTTCGATAGGCTTGGACCATCGGCTCATAAACAAAACCTTCACGTCCATTTCAATTCGGCTTTTCTAGAACCTACTTCTGGCGCGAAACAAAACTTAATCATTGTGTGGATTATCAACCCGATCTCAAAAGTATCTTGATAATCCCATCAGTTTTTCAAACTTTTAGGTCATAAATAGCACGTTCTTAAAATGTGAACGAAACAATGAACCAAAGATTTCACATCAACGTAATCCACTGCGGTAACCCTTATGGTTGTATATTTTTTAAAAATAGGTCTCTATTTACCATCAAAAGCGCTTTGAAATTACATTATGGGAGGACAAGGAACAACAGCAAAACAGACCAATTCAAATCAATTAACTTTATCTATTTAACACTGGCGCCGCGCTATAGTCTCGCTAATATTGACCAAATTAGACCTTTTTTGTGGCTTTATACAATAAAAAAGACACTTAAATCAATGATTTAAGTGTCTTTAGTGAATTTTAGTTTTTGTGTATGTACCCGGGGCGGCACAATTGTCGAACCATTGTATGGAGGATTTGGAGCGGTTGGCAGCACTGGCGGGTTGAATAAATACCAACCACTCCCTTAAGTCTCCTATTCCAACGGAGTCAAGCCCTGTAATTAAAACCCCTTCTCTCCAAACTCACTTTGGGGAAGCTTGGTGTTGCTGTTTTTCCAGTTCAGGTTGAAGCTGAGGTTGACCAGGTCCGGATCACCGATTTCCAGTGTCTCGGAGTTTTCCCGCTCAGGAATTGGGTTCAACTGATTGTGGTTGTGCGTGTTTACATACAGGTCGTCATTTCATTTTTCATTGCAAAGAACCGTAGAGACAAAAAGGGGTTTGTGCGTATTTACGGACAAGTCATAAATTCCAAAAATTATATATTCCAAATTGAAAAGGTGAAACCCCGCCATTGGAACTCGGGCAAACAGAGGGTAAACAAAAACCGCGAGAACGAACCCGACAACCGACACGAAGAAATTAACGGCCTGATTGAAAAAAATCTGAAAAATCCGAACCGTTTCGGGCGCTTTAAAGGGTACAGCTCGCCACCAGAAAAGAGCGAGGTTAAGAATGTATTTTTCTAAATGACGAAGCAAAGAAAAACCTTCAATGAAGCCTATGATGATTTTATTGAAATAAATCGTGGAAAGGTTGCATACAATACTGCATGAAACAGAAATACAGCTAGAAACTTTATCAAGAATTATCAGGAAAAGAAAGGGTTTGTCCTTCAATTCAGCGACATTGATATGGAATGGAATTCTTTGATTGCCTTTTTGACTTTGCGTTTGATCTGCCGGACTTGGAAGATAATCCATTTGCAGCTTCTATTGCTAAATTTAGATCGTTTATGAAGTGGGCGATGAATAAAGGGTACCATGGAATACCAGAAGTTCTCATTTGCTGAGAAAGACAAAGCGGTTATATGTATGACACCGGAGGAATTGAAAGCACTGGCCAATTTTAAGTTCGAAAATGAGCGTTTGTCAAAAGCCCGGGATTTATATTGTTTCAGATGTTATACGGGATTGAGATTTTCAGACATTGCTACGCTCCGGAGAGAACATTTTCAGAATGGGTATATCCTAAAGAATATTACCAAAACGAAAGAAGATGACCGCATCCCAATTTTGCCCCAAGCCAAAGCGATCCTAGACAAATACGATGATGGATCGGTCTATCTCTTGCCGAGGTTATCAAATCCGAAATTGAACGAGTAAATAAAAAAATGCTATAATCTTGCGGGGATCAAGGCACCAACCACAGAGTACAAATACAAGTGGAATCAAGCTATTGAATCAGTCCATCCGAAATACGAATTAATCACAGTTCATACAGCCCGAAAGACTTTTATCACAATCGGTTTTATGCTAGAGTTGAACGTGAAGTTCATTAAATCAATCACAGGGCATAAAAATTAATGAACATTTGATAGATACTTGAAGATTGCAGACGAGATGAAAAAGCCTGAACTGGAAAAGGCTTGGAACAAAATTTAAGAAACTGCGTCTGTAAAACTGAAATCTATAGCAAGTTCCCATAGTACACCCTTGCAAACCTCTAAAAGCAACAACGCCAAAGGCTCATGGTGTTAGCACTGCGGTTCGCTAAAAAATCTCCTGCGAAAACAACTCGTTCAATCATCATTATCCAATTATAATCTTATCGTTACACTGTCTCCTGCATGATTCTCCCTCGGCAGTTCGATGGTCACATCGGTCAGTCCGTTATTTTCGTTCCAGGAGGTATAAAAATCAGGTCCGCTTTTCTCAATTTTTGTAGATACTGAAAGATGAAATCTTCCCAACTCCCGGTTGGGATCAGCCACCGAAATTTCGGTGATTTGCCCGTTTTTCATTTTTAGCATCACAATGCCGGGATTATCACTGGTAAGTTTCAGATGTTCGCTAATCGCAACTTCTCCACTTTTATAAAATACAACCTGGCAAATGCCCAAACGGGTATTCATCACCCCCTGAATTTCAGGCGTATTTTCGAGAATGACGATGTTCTTTTTTGAATGGTTCTGCTCCATTTTTTCCAGTGAAGTTGCCGGAACAACAAGATATTCATACGACCCATCTGATGGTCTGGAACCGTGATCGATCCATAGTTTGAAAACGTCCAGGGAAAACTCGTTTTTTGACGTACTGGTTTGTTTGCTTATATCCCACCACGATCCGGTTGCCTCATTGTTCTTTAGCTGAATTGTTGCTGGTTCTTGAAAAACATAGCCGATTCCATCGTGGAAAACCCAATTTACATTTTCAATTAGTCTTTCTCCTCTTTCAATCACCGACTTATTGTTTTCTGACAATACGGTGACACTACCGCGTAATAAACACTGGTTTAATGTTGTCGCCACCGGGAGTTGATGTCTGGAGGAAATCCCGGTTCCCAGGCACACATACTCTTCGTCGAAAAAGAACCACGACTTACGGGCAATCAGCGGGTCGTGAGGACTTTTAAAATCGAACGCAACCGCGCCATAGATTCCGTCGGTAACCGCGCCAACAAAATCAGTCAATCCAAGTTTCTGAATTTGGTTTGGATCGGGCAACTCAGGCTTCTGTACGATGGTAGCACCCGGAACTTTCTGGTAGTCGAAAACAGGAAAGATATCGTAGTATTCATCTCCAGTTCGTGAAATGTGGTTAGCACCATCGCCACGATGGTGATTCAGCAAACCTTCACTGTTGTATGGCACTTCCATGTTGTGCGTCCGGGTGGAGTACATCCTGACCGAGGCAAACCAATCGGGACGCTGATACGAAAAGTGCTCCGTATTCCAAAAAAAAGTAGCATGCGACAAGCTTGGCTTGCTGCTGTTATTCCGAATTTCAGCAATTTCCTGTAGCTCTTTTTTTCGATAGTTGGTAGTCAAGAGTAGTTTATAAACAGTTTGGGCGTTGTATGACCGCAAAGTTCCGCGTCGACTGACACTGCGGTTTTTCGCACCAGGATCAGGATATTTCCCGAAAATAGCGGTCTTGCAGATTCCATCCAGAAAATAATCGACCAAACGTTCCAGTTTGTCATCGGAAAAAGAATATTTGGTGCCGGTTGTATAAACGGCCCATTCCACAAAAGCATCGGCATAACTCAGGCCGTAGGAAAGGGTATTGTTTACGCCATCGGTCCGGTGATGAAAACTGTTGCCGTACTGGATTCCACGACCACCAGCCCCCCGGTTGGCGAAGCCGCCTGTATGCAACCGGTAGGTATAGCCATAATTACTTCCAATCCACTCCACATACTTTATTTCATTTTCAATGACCTCAATGACCTTGTCGAACGTTTCCCTGTCGCCAATAAAAAGCATGTTTTTAGCTTGAATCCCAGCAATTTTAATGCGGTCACCGCCAGGTCTGGCCCCTGGTGCATCGATGTGAGCCCGGCCAATGATCGGCTGTGCTTTTTCAACCAAGTCTTCCGAAATTTGGTCGCCAACAAGCAACATCACATGGACCAGGTCGTTGGGAGTACCAATTTGGTTGTTCCACCAGTTATCGCAGATATAATCATGGTCGACCCAGTTTTTGAGTGCCAATTCAAGAGCATTCTTAATTTTTCGGTTTTTATAGAATTTCGAGAATCTGGAATTGTAAGCCCTTGCCAACGTGACCAAATTGGCCGAGTGGCGACTGTGTTGAAACCCTTCACGCGAAACATCTTGATAGTCGATGCCAGGCCAAGTACCGTTTGCCTGCAACGAATTCACAAGATTTTCAACGGATTCATCATTTACAGGAGATTCCGTCAAAGATTCCAGCACGCGCTTTTTTATGATCTCAAAATCGGTGGAGACGCAAATCCCTGATGTGGCAATCCCGGAAAGGATCGTAAAGAGGAGTAATGTCAAGTACGTTCGCATTCTTAGTTAGTTTTATGCTTAATTTTCTGAAAGCCTTACTTTTATATTTATATTTCCCTCAGCAACAGTCCATGCCGGAATCCGGATTTCGAGACGTTTCAGGCCTTCGATCTGCCGGTCGAGCTCCAGCAGAGCCGGGTCAAGCGAAACAACCGAAATCATTAGTCCGGGATGCGATTGGTTTTCAAGTTTCAACGTTTGCCCGTCCTGTTTCAGGATTGCTCCGCCATCAACGATTTCCACATCGGCAGTTGTCATCATTTGCCAGGTAATTAGTTTCGTGTTGTCGTTGGTTATAATGTCATCTTCAATAAGAATCGAAGTTGGGCTATCCTTCACAAATTTCCGTGTCGCATTTGAAACCAAATTACCCAGAGTTGCTGACATGTCAAATGTAGCTTCAGGCTGTTCACCGGTTTTGAAATCAGCTAAAGTCACCAAGCCTTCGGTGCGGTGCAACGAATCGTTGATGGTGATGGTACTGTGCCCGTAATTGTTCTTAGTCAGCAGGGTCCAGCGTTCGCAGGTCTGGCAGCGTCCCCATAAATCGAATCCTGTTTTTTCCAATTCATTATAACTTTGGTTTCCCGGATCGATGGACCAGCGCACGCCGTTCAATTCAAAAATAAACGAGCCGCCATCCATATTGCCGTGGTTTACCATTCCGCGGCCCCCTTTACCACCGAAGTAATAGTGGTGTGGGTCATTTTTTCCACCGGTAAAAATAACGATGGGATTGGCACCTTCGCCTTTCCATACTGTTGGGATTTTTTCCTCTCCCTTTTCTTCATATTGGGCCAGCCAAACCAAAGCCGCACCTGCAAGCCGTGACAGTTTTCCCATTTCTTCGGCAGGCATTAAGAACCGTTCTTTTTCGAAAAAGGAAGCGTTTCCCGTTTTGGCGCCAAACCAGGCAAGGGTAATGTCCCCCTGTGCCCCCCGCCTGTCGCCGCAATCGGCAAAATTGTAATACCACCCTGACGGGGCGTTCATCAATACCCGAAACACAGCACTCTCTTTAAAAGCCGGGTATTCAAAATGACCAAAGTCGCTTCCGAATGCACTTTCGAGCATAGCGGCAGTGGTGACTGAAAAACCGGTCCCATAACTCCAGTAAGTTGAACCTTCTGGGTAGACACCATCGGGACCGTACTCAACCAACGCATGCGGCAAGCCTTCCAAAGCACGGTGGATCGTTTTTGCGGCAAGTTCCGGTTCTTCTTCGGCAATCACAATAGACGCGGCAATCATGCCGCCATTGCAAACCTGGTTCCAGTTATTGGTTCCATAAGCCCAGCTGGGATTTTGCCCGTTCTCGGGCCAGCTTGGCATGATTCCCTTCTCAATCAAAGCCGTTTTTGCCAGTCTGATGGTCGACTCGGGCAGGTCACCTGCTGTCCAGTCAACGGCGATAGCCACCGCCATCGCCATTTCAGCCACATCGAGGTAGTGCGATGGATTCCAATCCGAAAAATTACAAACGGCAACCACTTCATCGTTGATTCGCTGCAACACCTTCGGGTCTTTATCGATCCGGTAAACCATTCCCAGCATGTTCATGCGGTAAAGCATTTCACGGGACACCGACAATAGCCGTCGGCCAGTCTTGATTCGCTCCAGAAGGGGCTCGTCATGGATTTCAGCTGCATTCAACTGGATAGCCTTGTACATATTCTGAATGACTGGGTCGGTTTTCAGCTTATTTCTGAGATTCCTTTCAGTTTTGGCGTTTAAAACTAAGCGTGGTTGCGATTTGCGAAGATTCTTTTTCAGGTACTGAACGGACATGGGATTGTCCAATGCCGGAATTCCAGACTCATTGGAACTGGAATATTTCTCACTAGCTTGTGTGATGATCGTTATAAAAAACAGCATGCACACCAAGCCGGCGAATGATCTAATGCTTGATTTCATAGTCTAGGCTGTTTGATTAGGTGCTTTGTTAATAAATTCAAAAATAAACAATAAACAGAAACAAAGCCGTAATTATCTGAATAACTACGGCCTTGATCCTTCACAGGAATCCCACAATCAGCTTATTGGACTTCAGGGCTGAAAGTCTCCACCACACCCCCTGGTTT
>SWCA01005068.1_pt1 | contig 58606 bp, 50 predicted proteins | sample 4692961 | NCBI WGS metagenome assembly SWCA01 (sample SAMN10267275, study PRJNA491770) | bioreactor metagenome | isolation source: DHS bioreactor inoculated with | place: Japan: off Shimokita Peninsula | reverse complement strand
ACGTTTCACCCTGGTGGCTCACACAGGCTTATCCTGGCGCACCTGCGCCCTCTGAGCACTCAGTGGTAAACCTCAAGCTCTCTCATCCCTGAAGAGGTTAACCTACGGCATCCTTACCGCCCTACAGCAATCTCGTCTGATTCAAGGATCTTTACAGACGGCGAAAAATCGGAATCAAGAGCCGACTCCACCATGCACCGTGCAACGACATCGGACTGAATCGGACGATAGCGACGCAGCCCGCCGATCAGAAAAGGCGAGAGAAGCGGAGCTACAAGCTGGCCCAGGCTTTCGCCAGGTCTCGATTCCTGTCGATCTCCAAGCAGCAGAGAAGGACGCAGTATGACAAGCTGCTCGAAGCCCATCGCCTGCAAGGCCTGCTCCACCTCGCCCTTTACCCGGTTATAGAAGATCGACGACTTCGCATCAGAGCCGAGAGCAGTAATGACAGCACAGCGTCGTGCCCCCGATTGTCGGGCTTTCTGTGCTACGGTTAACACAAGGTCAAAGTCCACCTGCCGAAAGGCCTGCTGTGATCCGGCTTTTTTTATGGTCGTTCCAAGGGCGATACAGACGACATCTATGTTCGGCAGGGTAGTCTGTTCGAGCGAATCAAGGGCAATGCGCTGCACGCCAGACGGAGCCGCCTTTCGCAGCACGGAATAGAGCTCGCTGCATCGAGGATCGGCAAGCAGTAGCTGCGTTGCCGCCGAGCCGACAAGGCCGCTTCCGCCGGCCATCAAGACATTCCATTTTTTCATACAGAGCTCCTTTTCGTTTCATGCTCTAACTTCACTATAGAACCGATAAAAGCCGATGGCAGGAAATCCTCCGTATCACAGAAAGAGCTGCCTCAAACTTCGAGTTGACTTACTCCGGTCATCGGATCGTCGCGATCGAAGCAATCATCTTGCTTATGAACGACGACATGCCCTGTTGCGGATCAGGCATCCCCTCGAAGCGCAGCGACATTATCATCCATTCGATTCGTAAAGATCCGGGCACCTATCTGACCGTATACGAGTGCGAATGTTCGAAATGCAAACGACAGTGGACCGTGCAGCTTGCCGGCGGTTTTGCCGAGCAGAGCTATGTCTGGGAGCCGGCCGAGGATTAGCCCGGTCTGGCTTCTCATCATATCAGGTATGGCAGCCCGTGCATCGCTCATCGTGTCTCAGCTCTTAACGACCGAACGTAACAGTCCTGGAAGCCCGCGCAGGCCAAGTACGACGGCGGCCGCTCCGTAACCGCCCATCAGGGCGCCGGCAAAGCCTGGAGACGAGGCATCGGCTCCGGTAAGATACACGCCATCTACCGGGGTGCGCACTCCCATCCAGTCACGACGAAAACGATCGGGCGTGCAGGGGATGCCGTAGATCTGACCGGCGGCATGATTCGCGAAGTGCTCGTTTGTTACGGGTGTGGATAACTCAGTATAGGCGACAAGAGAACGGAATCCGGGGATATGCCGCTCGGCAAATTCCAGCATCGATTCGGTTAACTGCGATTTCAGTTTCTGATATTCTTCGTCTCGGTTCTTCCAGGGCTGCGTCGACCATTTCTTGAACGGCTCATAGTCGACGAAGCAGATGATTTCAGCCGTCGGTTTATGCGCCTTCGCGTCTTTCAGAGAGGGAAAGCTGATGTAGGCGCCGGCCGGCCGGCCTTCGAGGATTTCGTTTCGGCGGGCAAAGCTATCTTCATGATCGAAGCCCGTGTAGATCCAGTAGTTCTCGCCCTTTACGCCGAGTTTTTCGGGGCTGTCGTTCAGCCCGACATAAAGCGTGAGGTTACTGAGGCCCGTATCGCGATAGGCGACATCCACCTCCGCTCGCATCGTTTCGGGAATGTGATCGCGAAGAAGACGTGTGTAGGTCGTATGGGCGCCGGCATCAGAGATGATGACAGGAGCGAAGAACTCATGCTCGCCTTTCTCTTCATTGCCCTGGATTTCCATCGCCCGCACCCCGCAGGCCTTTCCGTCTTTCATGAGAATGTCGCGCACCTCATGGCAGAGAAGCACCTCGCCGCCCTGCTCTTTTATCGACGGGATGATGCTTGCTGCAATGGTCCCGGATCCTCCGACGGGATAAAAGCCGCCGTCGAAGTAATGGGTAACGATGAGCGCATGAATGACGAAGGCGCTGCGCGAAGGCGGCAGGCCGTAGTCGCCCCACTGCGACGTGAGCACGGCCTTGAGCGCCGGATCGCGAAAGTGCGTATCCATGTACTCGCCCGTCGTCATGAGAGCCGACTTGATGCCCGCCGAGCGAAGCGGAGAGGCAATCTTCTCGAGTAGAGGCGGCATGTTTTTCATCGTCACGTGCATGCCGAACCATCCGGCCATTTTCTTGACGTCGTCGAAGTACTGCTCGATCGCCGCCTTCTCATCGGGAAAGCGTGCGATCAGGTCAGACCGGAATCGTTCTTCGGGATGATATACGTCAAACGTCAGGCCCGGATAGACAAAGCGCTCGAACGGATTGGCCATCGGCTGCCACTGCACCTTGCCGTCGGTTATGAAATCGGTAAGATGACGCAGCATGCCGCCTTCCTGCATGCCGCCGATATAGTGAATACCCACATCCCACAGATAATCATGGCGCTTGAAAATATGGGTGAAGCCGCCGGCCTTGAAGTGTCTTTCAAGAACAAGAACGCGTTTCTTGCCGATGCGCGAAAGTAGCGACGCTACGGCAAGACCTCCGATACCTGAACCGATGACGATCGCATCATAGCTTTTCTCTACTGGCAGCTTCATTGCGAAGTAAGATGCGGCATGAGACGCCGCTGTCAATCGCCTTTCGCGGAGAAATCTAATCTTTAAACCGCCGCAACATCAGTCTTTTATCTCGATAACGTGAAAGCCGCCATTTTCAATATCAGAGGACGTGTAGCCGTTCTGTGTTTTCATTTTTCCCGTGATCAGAACCCTTCCGTCCCTCGAAAGGAAGTAATCCTCGGCAGCCAGCAGCATCGTCGCTCCAGGAAAGATCATCTTCAATGGAATCGTCTTCAGCTTCTGCAAGGTCTTTCGATCATGCACGGCCACACCCGATTTCGAAAAGACAAACAGCTTATCCTTCGTCGGATTGGTCGTGATCAGGAATATGGAAACGCTCGAGAATACGGGAGTCGATTGTGCGCCCGTATCAAGATCATAGCCATACAGCATGCCGGTCTGATTGCTACCGATGACGAGCCTGTTATACATGCGGTCCACATAGCGTCCGTAGGCCGTCACCGGAATCGGCACGCGAAGCGCCTTGCCTGTTTCAAGGGAAATGACAAAGCCTTCGGCCTGGGGATTCACGAGAAAGCCCGCCCTCGGTGTGTTCAATTCATCATACTCCCAGGCAAGGACGGTCTTACCATCGGGCGTTACCTCTGCCTGCAATGAATAACCATCGAAGCCGAGAATGTTCTTATCGCGCACGCTGGCCTCGATCTCAAACTGTCGCAGTTCTTCGCCTGCTCCGGCTATTGTAATGCGAAACCGCCCTCGTGTCCGCCCCTCCGGCGTGATCGTCTTGTAAAAGTAGACGGGCTCCTGCCAGACCGTTCTTCGGCCGGCGATGCCGATCAATTCGTCATTCGTCGCCGGAAGAGGCGCCGTTTCAATCAAGCGTCTGCCTTTGAGATCGAACGTATAAAGGGCTGCGTGATTGACCTGGACAATGTAATCTTCAGTGTTCAGGAATTTGCGCGTGCTGCCGCAGTACCATCTCTCATGCTCTTTCGCAAAAAGAGCGATCTCGTCGCTTCCGGGGCAACGCGGAGATCCCTCGTTCTTTAACCGGTAGCGGGTCGTTCGGATTAAAACGGTGACCGTCTCTTTATCACGATCAAAGAAGACGGGTGTGGAGTCTTTTAGATCCCACAGCCGATTCTCGTTGTATAACTTCCAGCGCTCCTTGCCTACCGCATTCGGTGGCGCTTCCATTCCTGCCATTTCAAAGAGCTTCACCCGGTGCAGTCGTCGGGTTTGCGTATCAAACAGACAGAAGCCGGCGTAGCCATCTGCAAAAGAGGCCACATCGGGTATGACCTGCAACGGTTGAAGGGCTCGACATTCGTCGACCGTCTGAACGATCTGAAACGTCTGTGCCGGCAAAGAAAACGGCGCAAGCAGAAGAAGATAGAGAGGAACCCATTTCATGGCAGATAGGGTAAGATCTGATGTCAGGATGTCAATAGTTTCTCTTTCAGGAATGAATGAAGTGCCTTAATGTTCGAAGAGAAGGAACCACGGAGGCACGGAGGAAAAGCAAAAATGGACTCTAACTCCCCGTGTCTCCGTGGTGGAACCTCTTCCCTCGACTCCAGAGCGGATAACCCGGTGCTTACCGCTTTTTAAGTATCTTTTTCAAATAAATACCCGTATGGCTTTTCTTCACCTCGGCCAGCTCTTCGGGAGTTCCCACGGCCAGGATCTCGCCGCCTTCGTCGCCGCCTTCAGGGCCAAGGTCGATGATCCAGTCAGCAGTTTTGATGACGTCGAGGTTATGCTCGATGATGATCATGGAATTGCCGCGCTCCACAAGCTCATGAAGAACGTGCAGCAGCTTGCGAATATCCTCAAAGTGCAGGCCCGTCGTCGGCTCGTCGAGGATGTACAGGCTCTTGCCGTCTGATCTGCGCGAAAGCTCGGTGGCCAGCTTAATGCGCTGCGCCTCGCCGCCCGATAATGTCGTGGCCGCCTGCCCCAGGCGAATATAGTCCATGCCGACCTGTTCGAGTGTTTTCAGTTTCGCACTGACCGATGGGATGTTCTCGAAGAATCCGATCGCATCTTCAACGGTCATATCAAGCACGTCAAAGATGGATTTGCCTTTATACTTCACCTCAAGCGTCTCTCGGTTAAACCGTTTGCCCTGACAGACGTCGCATGTTACGTAGACGTCGGGCAAAAAGTGCATCTCAATACGCAGGATGCCGGCTCCCTGACAGTTCTCGCAGCGTCCGCCGGCGACGTTAAAGCTGAACCGACCGGGCTTGTATCCGCGAAGCTTCGCCTCGGGCAGTTCAGAGAAAAGCTCACGGATCGGCGTAAAAAGCCCCGTGTACGTCGCGGGATTCGAGCGCGGCGTGCGACCGATGGGCTCCTGATCGATGGCGATGACGCGCTCGATGCCCGAGAGACCTTTGATCGCCTTATGTTTGCCGATCTTCACCCGCGACTTATACAGCTTATGCTGCACGTACTTTAACAGAATATCGTTTATCAGAGTCGACTTGCCTGACCCCGAAACTCCGGTGACGCAGATCATCATGCCGAGAGGGAATTCGGCATCGATGCCTTTCAGGTTATTCTCGATCGCCCCTTCGACGACGATAGATTTACCGTTACCGGGGCGACGCTCTTTCGGAATCTCGATCTTCTTTTTGCCCGAAAGATACTGGCCTGTGACGCTCTTTGTATTTTGGGCGACGGCCTTCGGCACTCCCTCGGCCACAACCCGCCCACCGTGAACGCCGGCGCCCGGACCGAGATCGATCAGCCAGTCGGCCTCTTCCATTGTCTCTTCGTCGTGCTCGACGACGATGACGGTATTGCCCCTGTCGCGAAGGCTTTTCAGCGTAGCAAGAAGCTTTGCGTTATCGCGCTGATGAAGACCGATCGAAGGCTCATCAAGCACATAAAGCACGCCGGAAAGGGCGGAGCCGATCTGCGTGGCCAGACGGATGCGCTGCGCCTCGCCGCCCGAAAGCGTACCGGCGGCACGCGAAAGCGTCAGATAGCCGACGCCTACGTTATTCAGGAAGCCCAGCCTTTCGCGAACCTCCTTTAATACACGGTCGGCAATCTTCTCTTCGGTTTTCGTGAGCTTCACTTTCTCGAAGAATCCGATCAGCTCGCGCACGTTGCGATCAACAAGACGATCGATGCTTTCGCCGCCGAATTTAACCGCCAGCGATTCCGGACGCAGTCGCTTGCCTTTGCAATCGGGGCACGGGCTTTCGGACATGAATTTCTGCATCCATTCGCGCATATCGTCGGATTTCGTCTCGCGAAAGCGCCGCTGCAGATTCGGGATCACGCCTTCAAAGACGCGATGCCCCCCTTCTTCATAGCCGTAGAGGATGGCCTTTTTATGGCGGGCTGAGAGCTTGCCAAAGGGCGTATGAGGATGAAAATCGAGTTTCAGAGACAGATCTTGCAGTAGTTCGAGATACCAGAAGTTCTTGCCGCTGCTCCAGGGGGCCAGCGCACCGTCGAGGATGGATAACGATGGATCGGGCACGACAAGGGCTTCGTCGAATTCCATCAGATGGCCGAGGCCGTCGCACGTCGGGCATGCGCCAAGTGGAGAGTTGAACGAGAAGCTTGCCGGCTTCACTTCGGGTAACGAGATCTCACAATGTGCGCAATAAAGCCTTGTAGAATACAGATGCTCTTTCTCATCGGCGTCGGGGGCCTGTTCGATTACGATGAGGCTGCCCGCTCCTTCGCGAAGAGCCGTCTCCACTGAATCGGCCATGCGCGAACGGATGCCGTCGCGGATTACAAGACGGTCGACGACAAGATCGAGCGTATGCTTCTTCATTTTCGCAAGCTCTTCGTCGCCGGTGATCTCCTGAATCGTGCCGTCGACGCGCATGCGCAGGAAGCCGTTCTTCAGAGCCGTCTGGAAGATCTCTTTATGCTCGCCTTTTTTATTCTGTATCAGCGGAGCGAGCAGCTGAATCTTCGTACCTTCGCGAAAATCAAGGATGCGATCCAGGATCTGATCGACGCCGGCCGCCTCAACGGGACGTCCGCATTGATGGCAGTGAGGCTTGCCGACACGGCCGAAAAGCAATCGAAAGTAGTCATAGATCTCGGTCACCGTTCCGACGGTGGAGCGCGGATTGCGGTGCGTCGTCTTCTGTTCGATGGAGATGGCAGGGCTCAGGCCTTCGATCAAATCGACGTCGGGCTTCTCCATCTGCCCCAGAAACTGACGGGCATACGACGAAAGCGATTCGACGTAGCGACGCTGCCCTTCGGCATAGATCGTATCGAAGGCTAACGATGACTTACCCGAGCCCGAAACGCCGGTGATCACGACGAAGCGATTGCGGGGGATGTCGATGCTGATGTTCTTGAGATTATGCTCTCGCGCACCCTGGATGCGAATAGAATCCGGCCCTTTGCGACTCTCTGCCATAGGGCCAGGTTTTCACGAGGGCCCATTCGTGGCAGCTCGAATTAGCGCCGGCCTGCTACCGGCGCTTCGATTCTTACGCCCGCTCGCAAGGCAGCGAACAGACAGCAAACCGGTCCATTAACCGAAAAGCAGACGGGTCGCCTTGCGAAACAGATTCTCGATCTTCTCGCTGTAGGGGAACCACCACAGCTCACGGCTCATCGTGAAGCGGTCTTCCATGACGGATTGCAGATCGGTAAAGGCACGCAGTCCTTCACGCCCGTAGACGCGACCCATACCGCTCTCTTTCTGGCCTCCGAACGGAAGATCGCTGAGGATGTAGTTCGCCATCACATCATTGATACAGAGACATCCGCTTCGAATCTGGCGGGCGATCTTGCGAGCGCGGCCTTTATTCTTCGACCAGACCGATCCGTTCAGGCCATACACCGAGTCGTTCGCCATGTCGATGGCCTCGGCGTCGGTCGAGAACGTGCGCAGTGCGATCACCGGACCGAACGTCTCGTCCTTCCAGACCTTGAGATTCGAATCGTTCACAACGACGATGGTGGGTTCGATAAAGAGTCCCCGCGGATAACGCTCGTTGCGGTTTCCTCCGGCGACGATGCGGGCGCCTTTGCTTTTCGCCTCGTCGATATGATCGAGCACGATGCCTAACTGTTTATCAAAGGCCATCGAGCCGACGCTCGGATGCTCGGACTGCACGCCCTGCTTCAGATTCACGATGTTCTTTTGAAGAAGCTCTATAAACCGATCCTTCACCTTCTCGTGCACAAGGACGCGCTCCACAGAGATACATGTCTGACCGGAGTTCGACATGCCTCCCCACAGAGCGGCATGAGTGGCCCGCTCAAGCGGAGCGTCATCAAGCACAATCATCGGATCTTTGCCGCCCAGCTCAAGCAGAACGGGCTTGAGCATACGACCGCAGATCTCTGCGATCTTGCGCCCCGTCGCCGTCGAGCCCGTAAAGCAGATCATCTTCGTGCGCGGAGATTCGACGATGGCCTGCCCGGTACGTCCGTCGCCCGTTGCCACAAGAAAGACGTCGGCCGGAAGTCCTGCACGATCGGCGATCTCGCGCATCTTCAGCGTCGTCGCCGGCGTCACCTCGGACGGCTTCACAACGACCGTATTGCCCGCCATGAGCGCCTGAGCGATCGGACCGGCCGTCAGAATAAACGGATAATTCCAGGGGCTGATAATGCCGATCACGCCTTTCGGCTGAAAGGTTACCCAGGCCTTCTTATTTTTGTAAAGACCCGTGCTGCGCGGCTCGTCTTTCAGATAAGCAGCACCGTACTTTTCCATGTATTTCACATGCTCGGCGACGGTGAAGATCTCGAAGACGCCGTCCATCTTCGTCTTGCCCGTTTCAGCGCAGATCGTATCGACGATCTCGTCCATGTCACGAACGATCTGCTTGCGAAAACGACGCAGATATTTCGCTCGCTCCTTCGCCGGTAGCGCTCCCCAGCCTACGGACGCCTTCTCGGCGCGCTCAAGCAGGGCCTCGACCTCGCCGGCCATAAGTACGGGATGGCGGCCGATCTCCTCCCCCGTTGCCGGATTGCGATTGATGAATTCTTCAAGGTTTGCGGCGACGCGATGTCGCTCGGCGGTCTCAACGGTACCTGCGTTCATGTTCTCCCCCGTCCCTATTTGAAAAGCTTACGTCAGGGTAAGCATAGCCATTACAAGATGCAAGCAGAACGATTTTCGAACAAGCATTTTTTCATAACCGAACAGACGTTCACTTTCCAAATCGACGACGCAACATATCGCTGATGATGCGCATCTGCGCAGCACCGGTCAGATGGGCCGTCACCAGATAGAGCACAGCTCCAAGGCCCGCACCCAATCCGACGACAAGAACCGCCTTCGAGTAGGGCAGATCGACATGAAGCGACGCATCGGGCACGTCAGTCATCGGATACGGCATGAAATAGCTGAGGCCAAGAAGCAGGCCAAGCAGCAACAGGATGGCCGGAGCCAGCCGAAGAAGCGAACGACCGAGATCGGCATAGGGAAGCGCTCCCATCTTCTTCTTTAAGGCTCTGTTCAGAAGCAGGAAATTCACCGTGGAGCTGATCGCCGTGCTCAGCGCCAGCCCGCCCTGCTTGAGCGGGCCGATCAGAACAAGATTGCACGCCAGGTTAACGGCAACAGTGAGGAACAGGATCTTCACCGGCGTCTTTGTGTCCTGATAGGCGTAAAACGACGACGTCAGGATCTTATTGAAGCTGTAGATCGGGATGGCAAGGGCGTAGAACTGAAGAGCCGACCATGTCAGATACGTCGAATAGAGCGTCCACTCCCCTCCGTGAAAGAGCAGGTGTATAATCCAGGGGCCGAGAAAGAGAAACCCGAAGGCGGCCGGCACAGTAAGGAAGAGGGCGAAACCGACGGCCTCGACGACCTCAGAGGCGCTGCGATGATTCTCTCCGGAGCGGATCAACCCGGCAAGGGCGGGAAGGATCGTCGTCGAAAGCGCCACTCCGATGATACCCGTCGGCAGCTGGATCAGGCGGTGTGCGAAACGAAGAGCGGGAATGGCGCCCGCCTCGTCGATAAAGTAGCTTGCGAGAGCGATATCCATCATCTGATTCAACTGAAAGACGCTTGCGCCTAACACCGCCGGCCCCATCAGCGAAAAGATGCGCCTCAGAGCCGGATCTTTCAGGTTGATATGGATGCGCGGCATCCAGCCTTTATAGTAGGTGTAGCCGATCTGCACGAAGAGTTGCAGAAAGCCTCCGCCTAATACAACCCATGCGAGGATTTCGGCGTTTAACTCCTGGTGAAACCCGAACGGCATGAGAACGAGGAATCCGGCGATAAAGCTCAGATTCAAAAGAATCGGCGAAAGAGACGGAAAGACGAAATACTCATGCGTCTGCGCGATACCCGAGAAGATAGCCGTCAGGCTAACGGCAAGAATGAAACCAAAGAGCACCTGACTGAGATAGAGAAGAAGGCCGATCTCGCCAAGCGGCTTGCCCACATAGACGGGAAGAAAGAACGGAAAAACAAGAATGCCCGTCAGCACAATACCGCTCAGAAAAAGAATCAAGAAGCCAATAATCGAGCCCGCCGTCTCGGCCGCCTTCCGGTCGGACTCCTTCATCGCCTGCGAGTAGATCGGTATAAAGGACTGCGACAGCACGCCCTCCGCCAGCAGATTGCGCAGCATGTTCGGCAGCATGTAGGCGATCTCCCAGAAGGCGGCAATCGGTCCGGTGCCGAAGAAGACGGCCTGATAGTGATCGCGCACAAGGCCAAGCACCCGCGAGATCATCGTCATCGCGGAAAGTTTCAGGGAATTCCGGGCGGTTCGGCTCACCAGACCGGGATTTCAGGGGCCAGTAGATGGAAAAGCGATTTCAGGGGGACCGGTTCACCGCAGAGAACGCGGAGGGCGCGGAGGTAGGATTTACGCGTCCTCAACCCGCCTTTCTATTCGTGCCGCCAGAGTTCGCGGCCCCCTTTATAAGAATTTGTTGACCGCGAAAATCGCGAAACACGCGAACCTCGAATACAAGGGACAGGTTCTGGAGCAGACCTTCAGACCGGATTTCAACTGCTATCGTAAAATCATCGTGGAATTGAAAGCCGTCAAAGAGATTGCACCAGAGCACAAGGGCCAGGTGCTGAACTATCTTCGAGCAACGGGGTTAACCCTTGGGTTGATTGTAAATTTTGGAGCTCTTCCAAAAACCCGTATTGTCAGGGTTGCGAGCGCTCGGTACCGTCATTTCAACTCTTTTCAGGCTTAACAGCCCTGCCCTCTCCCCCTACTCGCGTAAAAACGCAAGCAACGGACCAACCACACGTCCTGGCTCTTCATAGACGACAATGTGGCCTGCCTTTTCGAGCACCTCGATTCTTGCCCGCGGAATGGCTGTCTTGATTCGCTCCGTATTTTCGACGCGAATGATCGAATCTTCACGGCCCCATATCACACTAACCGGCATCGTGTAGCTGCCCACTTTACTGTACTCGGCATCCAGATCGTTGAGCGGATAGTCGCGCAGCGTTTGCAGCAGTGCCTTTCTGTATCCCGTGAACTGCATCTGTTCGAGATACAGTTCACGAAGGCCGGGCCAGTTCTTCTCTGCATCGTAAAGGCTTTTTTCGCTGCCTTGCAATACAGTCCGATCGCCAAGTAGGCGCATGATGTATTCGCCGATAAACGGCATACGAACAAGTTTAGCCGTGAAAGGTAGTTTGACCGGATGACCGGCCGGCGCAAGCAATGCCAGGCGCTGCACGCGTTCCGGATGTCGTGCCGTGAAAACGACGCTGATCGCTCCGCCCATAGAAAGACCGACCAGATTCACGGGCGTGCGGATCTTCAAAGTATCAAGCAATTCAAGTAGCTGACGGTCGTACAGATCGGCGTTATGCTTAACGCCCGACGGACGATCGCTCAATCCTCGTCCGAAAAGATCGTATCGAAGCACTCGATACCCGGCGGCATTCAATTCCGGCGTGACGCCGTTCCAGATCGTCGACCATGCGCTGAAGCCGTGCACAAGAACGACCAGAGGCCCATTCTCGGGTCCGCTCAACTCATAATGCACCATGCCATCGCTGAGCTTAACGAAAGAATGATCGGCATAGAGCTCCTGTCGCACTTCAGACGTTAAAGGACGCTCTTCTCGGTTCCCCACAAGAACCGGAATCAGGAATCCGATCAACGCCAGGGCGAGGACCAGAATCGCTATAACACGGCTCACAGGAAACTTAGACTTTGAGCTTCTGTCGGATGGCAGATCAGACGCCATCAGGCTCGATAGTATAACAGAAAACGATCGCATAATTCCCCCCTTTTTGCAATTGGGAACCATTTAACCGCAGAGGGCACGGAGGGCACAGAGAAAAATGTGGAGGTAAGGCAAGGGTCTCAGGCAGCCTCCAGGAGTTTGCCCTCCGATGAAAATCGATCGCCGGTTATCTTTACGCTGGTGATTCGGGAACGAAGCTTTTACGGTCTTAACGCAATTCAACCTGAGCGAAATTGCTAACCGCAGATCGACGGCCAACCCCTCTCCCCGGCTTTCTCCGTGGTCACCCCTCTTCGGCTCTCTCCGCGTCCTCAGCGCCCTCTGCGGTTAACCCTCTTCGGCTTTCTCCGCGCCCTCTGCGGTTAACCCTCATGAGCGCTAAACTCCGCTGGCCGCTTCAGAACTTCGCGTGCCCTTTCTCGTCCACGAAGAACTCCGCCTGGCAGGACGGACACAGATGGCGTCCGCTCTGCTTCACACGCAGAACCGATCCACAATGACCGCATTCGACCATGCGAGTACCCAGGAAGGCACTGGCAGCCGGTTTCGCCGATAGAGCCGTAGCGGGGCGATGCTCGATATGATCGATGAGCCGGGCTTCCATGCGTTCGAGCCGCTCTTCAAACGAGCGGCTGAGGTTTTTCTCAAGATTGAAAAGACGTTCGCTCAGGCGGCTTTCGCCCTTGCCGATCTCGTCGAGCTTCGTTTCGATACGCTCATCGGCCTTCTCGATACGATCGAGCTTTTCGAGAGCGGCGCCCGGTACGCCGTCGGATTGCTGGCTGAGCGTCTGTTGCAGCCGTGCCAGCGTTTGATTGAGGGTGTGCAGCGTTCCAGAATCGGATTCTTCAAGCTCGTCGTTGGCGATAGGTTCGCGGCGGCTGATCTCGCTACGACGGCCGTAATAATGATGATGAACGATGGGCGATCCTGCGATGCCATCCGATTCTATGAACGGCGTGTCGGATAACTCAAGCGAAGATTGCATGTGCAGTTGATCCTGCACCTCTTCATAGGATTGAACGAGCGTGCACAGATCGGTTGCGCGAAAGTGACGCAGAAGCAGCTGCAGCTCTTCGCCCGCCTGAACGAGAAAGATCCGTCCTCCGCGCTTTCTGAAATAGCGAAACGAATCGATCATCGTGCCGAGACCGACGTTTGATACATGATCGAGGCGGCTCAGATCGAGTACGAGCACCTTCTTCGTCGGCGGTATATTAAAGACGGACTTCTTAAAAGAGAAGACGGTCTTATCATCAAGCGATCCGCGAAGACGCAGGAAGGCTATGCGATCGCTATCTCGTATTTCTGTTTGAGCTGCGGCATTCATATTCGGTCCAGAGGAACGGCGTCGTATATTTTGCTACGAGCATCGGTCGTTTCCTCGGGAGGGATGACAGCTTTTTTTCTGTCCCGGTATTGATCGAGACGCGAGACGTTCGGCCCGGGCAGTTCGTCGAATGCAGGTTCGAGATCGCTATCATAACCGATCTCGTCGGCCTCCTCGGCTGCCTGCGCATGCTCAGCGGCCTGATACCCGGCCGACTTTCCGGCGACGGAGCGAACGTCCGGTCCGGGAAGCGGATCAAACTCCGAATCGTTCACACTGATCTCTTCGAGTCGATCGAGTTCATGGCTCTCAGGATGTTCGCTGTTCAGGCTCTGATGCGGCACAAAAGGCGGAGGCGCGATCGACGAATTCTTCATGACAAGCACGCCCAGCACGACGGTGAAGATGATCCACAGAGCGCCGGCGCCAAGCACCGATACGGCAAGGGCCTGCAGGACCGTCGAAGAGTATTGTGCGAGAACGAGGGCGGCGTTTTGATTGTGAATGACGATGTGAAGCGAACCCGACGGCAGCGCCTCATCGGGCATATAGACCGATCCCGCAAGATGATAGTCCGACGCAGTCAGGTCGGGAAGCATGAAGGCCAGAAGGCGTTCGAAAAGTGGGGTGGCGCCGATCTTCGCGACCAGCGGTCCGAAATCGGGCTTCACGCGCTGCGTCACCTCAAGCGAAAGCGGATCTCCTTTAAAGCGGAGCTGTCCGAACTGGAACTTATCTTTATCATAAGAGACGCCCGAATCGGCGGCCAGTTTGGCGATGTCGCTGTGTGCGATGAGCTTTCCGTCTTTATCAACGAAGAAAATCTCACGGATCTGAAAGGCGTCTTTGCGGGTCTCGCTCTGTCGCACGACCATGTGCATCGTATGGCTGAGGGCGATGAGATTGTCGTAATAGAGGCTCTCTCCACTCAGCGTATTGAGCGTGATGCCCATCTCAAGAGCCCGGTTCCTGGCCACCTGCTCGGATTCGCGCACAAAGCGATTCCCCTGCGAATAGACATACCAGACCGGCAGAGCGAGAGCCGTGACGAGTAAAACGGCGATGAGGAAGGATCCGAACAGGATTTTAAGCGCTTTCATGATTCTCTCCTATTATCGACGGCCAGGGGGCCAATCTGGAAAAGAAATTGCTTCCTGGCGGGGAAGGAAAACAATGAACCGTTCATGACGTCTCTGCGCGCCGTCCCGCACGGCATAGAATACCTCAGTATTGAGAAAACGGAACGGGTCAATCGACTGCGTGAGGCCGTCTCGTCGGTCTTTCGCGGCGACGGCTTTCAGGAGATTATTCCGCCGCTCATCGACTATGCAAGCACGTTTCAGCTTGCCGATCGCAGCCATGGCGGCGATAATTTCGAATTCCGGGATAGCGTGGGCGAGCATCTCGCTCTGCGATCCGACCTGACCGTGCAAACGCTGAAGGCTGCCCTGACCGGACGGCTCGGCCATGAGCTGCCGGCCCGCTTTTTTTATGTACAGAGGGTTCTGAAAGACTGCCGGCCAGGCTCGGGGCAGAATCGTGAGATTCTCCAGGCCGGAGTGGAATGGATCGGCTATGGCGGTGAGGATCGTTTCGATCGCCTGTACGAGCTTGCCTGTCGCACGCTCGATCGCCTGTCCCGTCCGTATGGCTTTTTGTACGGGGACGCTCGCTTCGTCGAGATCCTGCTTTCGTTTGTGCCGGGCATGGACCGCGCCGAGCTTGCCGATACGCTTTATTATAAAGATACGGGTCGACTGACCGAGCTTCTCGACCGTCTCGATATTCACGGTGAAAGACGCGATCTTCTGCTTGAATCGCCTCTGTTAGTCGGAGGAGCGGATGTCATCGACGAACTGCGCCGGCTCTGCCGCGGCTTTCCGTCGCTTCTTGCGATCATCGACCAGGCGCCCGAGCACAGCGAGCTCATCTATGACTTTGCTCTCGTCAGGCAGCTTTCGTATTATTCCGGCCCCGTTCTTGAGGCCTATCTTCAGCAATCCAACCGTCGGATTCTCTCCGGAGGATTCTACGACGGTCTTTCGGCGCGTTTTACGACCCAGCCCGTTCCCGCTGCCGGCTTTGCCGTCAATCTGAACGAGCTCATCCATCTGCCCGACGAAGGGCTCGATCCACTGTCATAATAGATTCAGGAGATTTACAATGAGTGCCAGTCTTGTAGTCGGAGCTCAATGGGGCGACGAAGGAAAAGCGAAGGTCATCGACTATCTGAGCGAGAAGATCGATATCATCGTGCGTTATCAGGGCGGCGCCAACGCCGGCCATACCGTATGCGTCGATAACCGCAAGTTCGTCTTTCACCTGATACCGAGCGGCATTCTTTATCCGAATGCCGTCTGTGTACTCGGCAACGGCGTCGTCATCGATCCCGACGCTTTCATCAGCGAGCTGGAAAGCCTGGAGCGCGAAGGCATAGCCGCTTCGGATCGCATCCTCATCTCGGATGGCAGCCACATCGTTCTGCCCTATCATCGCCTTGTAGACGAGGCCCGTGAAAAGGCGGCCGGCGGCAACAAGATCGGTACGACGAAGCGCGGCATCGGCTTCTGCTACGCCGACAAGGTTTCGCGCACCGGTCTGCGTATCGGCGATCTTTATTCGGGCCTCGAAGAACGCCTGAAATACATCGTCGAGCTGAAGAATAAAGAGTTAGTCGATCTGCACGGGCTCGCCCCCGTTTCGTATGATTCGCTGCTGGCCGAGCTGAAAGAATTCGCCGCCCGCATCAAGCCCATGGTCGTCAATACGGTTCTTTATCTGAACGACGCCTTGAAGTCGGGTAAGACGGTACTTCTTGAAGGCGCACAGGGAACGGCCCTTGATATCGACTTCGGCACCTATCCGTTTGTTACGTCAAGCAACACAACGACGGGCGGCGCCATCGCCGGATCGGGCATCTCGTTCCAGCATCTGAACGAGGTCTACGGCATCGCCAAGGCCTATCTGACTCGCGTCGGCGAAGGCCCCTTCCCCACCGAGCTGCACGGCGACGAAGGCGAGAAGCTGCGTCAGGAAGGCCGTGAATACGGCGCCACAACGGGACGTCCACGTCGCTGCGGCTGGTTTGATACCGAGCTGATCCGTCATTCTGCGCGCGTGAACGGTTTAACCGGCATCGTGCTCACGAAAATCGACATCCTTTCGATCTATGATAAGATTCCGGTCGCCGTCGCCTACAAACGCGACGGACAGACGCTGCCGGGCTTCCCCACGCTTGGCCTTGAGCGAGTTGAACCCGTCTACGAATACCTGCCCGGCTGGAATACCGACATCAGCGGCGCCCGGTCCTGGAACGATCTTCCGCCGAACTGCCAGGCCTATATTCGCAAGCTCGAAGAGTTAACCGGCGTCCCGATTCGCTTCGTATCGGTCGGGCCGAACCGCGAGCAGACGATTAAGCTGGCGTGAGCGGATGGGCGTCGGCTCGACAATGGGCCGGCGTCTGGCCGTTGATGGCTGAAAAAAGCCGGCGAACCACGGAGGCACGGAGCGAGTTGACCGGCGTTAAGTCATCGCTTCATAAGATTTTTTTCTTCTCACAGCTGAGCCCGACCTCCCAGGGCTATGAGAAAACGATGTTGACGCAAAAATAATCGCCAAACAATGTAATTACATGCCGCGTCCATTAATAGAGCGATCGTTTGGTCGTTCAGGTTCCGGTCTTCTGATGCTCAGGCTCAAAAAGCGTTTGCAGATCGCAGCCCTTTGTCTGCTCTCGCTGTCATCCTGTATTGTAGTCCCTGTTTCCGCTAAGGAAGACTGTCAGTACCACGATGAGAACTACCTCCTTTACGACGGCATCTGCGCTTTTTCCTCTACATTTGATTGCTCTGACGATGCTGAGCCCGAACAATGCGAGAATTTTCGAATTCAGATGTGCCTTCTGGAATATGTATCAAAAGAGAACTGCAACAAGAAATCCACCCTACCGCTTTCCGGCGGCTTTTCCCCTTAATCGGGCTTCATGAGCCTGCTTGCCCCTCACATCCCTTCCGGCGGTTCCCAGAGTTCCACTCGGTTGCCTTCAGGATCGATGACCCATCCGAACTTACCGAAGTCTGATTCTTCTGTTTTTTCGAGCACGTTGCATCCCTCTTCTTTGAGAGTCTGTAACAGTGCGGCAAGATCGGCGACGCGATAGTTGATCGTGAATCCGGTCGGCCCGATACTCGCGCTATCCGCACCTGAGATCGACCAGACCGTGCTGCCCTTCATGGCATTGCCGGACTCATCGGCCCAGAAGAATACGGTGCCGCCCCAGTCCTGGACGTCGATACCCAGATGCCGGCGATACCACGCCTGCAAGGCCGCCGGGTCTTTCGCTTTGAAGAAAATGCCACCGATACCTGTTACGCGTTTCATCGTGCTGACTCGTGATTCTACTGAGAATAAAACCTAAAAAAACTACATCCTGATAAAACGACGACACAGCGATGGCCAGCACAATGCCGATGCTGCCTCCCGCAAAGCGCTCCTTCCCATTCCCGTCAGCTCCCCGAATGCACCCCGACTGGCGTTCATTCTGGGAGTCCCACCTTATCGAATCGCTACACAGTCCAGATATGACTTTGAGATCTCGTAATAAACGATCGAATAAAATCTCAACTGTCTCGGAAAATAGATTGATCAAGGCATTTATCTGGAAATCGTATCTGTATGAAAAAATTTATTCTCGTTCTCGCAGGCATGACGTTTCTGCTGATGTCCTGCAGCACCACCCCACAGAAATTCGACGTATCGAGAGAGGCCCCCACTATTGAAACGGGTGAGGGCATTCTAATCGGCAAGGTGGAAAATCTTGGCCTGACGGGAGGATCACCGACTTCATGGAGACCTCTCTGGAAAACTCTTCTGGGAGTACCTATGGTGTATGGAATTGTCATCGACGGATTAGAAAGCCAGTATTCTATCAACTCTGACGGTTTTTTCATCATTCGCTATAAAGCAGGCGAATTAAAAGATGCGAAATTCTTTTATTCAGAAAGCAGCAAAGCGGGCAGCCCGGGGGCGGGAGTATCCGCTTCCATGACTAACGGCTACACAGTCCCTCTTGTAGAAAAAAGCGCACTCAAGATTGAAGCAGGCAAGGTCACGATACTACCCGTCATTTCGGTTCAGTACAGTGCGCGCGGTGAACTCACGGTCACCCGTGACCATTCCGGAAAGCGGAATGATGAAATCCTGAATTGGTATAAAACCTCCTTTCCGCAGATGCCCACTCCCTGAGTTCCGACAACCCGGCATTCGCTCGACCGTTTCCTGAATGAGGGAATGCCGGGGAACTTGAGATCTGACAGATCATCTGTCAATCCGTCTTAACGATCTGCCACAAGCGAGGTCTGAAAATCGGGGATTCAAAAGCGGCGCTGATTCAGCGTTTCGGGTCGCTCCCTCATTTTTCGCGCTTGCCAATTATACGATACCGTATATTTACTGTACGATACCGTATAATTGGAGGCCTTATGCTACTCGATCGCTGTATGCCCGAATTTCATTCCCGGGAGGTCCATTCGATACGCGTGGACCGTCCGGCCGCTCAACTTTTTCCTGTCGTCAGGCACCTCGATTTCAGTTCATCATGGATCACGAAGACGCTCTTTGCGCTCCGGGGGCTTTCGACGAAGGCAATGAATCTCGATGCGATGGTTGCGGCCCCAGGTCCGTTTCGCATCATTGCAGAATCCGACGATGAACTGGTCGTGGCCGGCATCGGGCGCCCGGGCGGAGATCTCGTTACTTTTGAAACGGAAGACGAATTCCAGGCGATGCAGGAGCCCGGCCTGATCAAGATCTGCTGGAACTTCTCTTTGCATCCTGATGCGGATGGGCGTGATTCCACCGTTGTGCGCACGGAGACCCGAATCCAGAGTACTGACCGAAAGGCCAGGGCAATCTTTTTCTTCTACTGGTTGTTTGTTCGGCCCTTCAGCGGCCTGATACGTCTTGAGATGCTGCGCATCGTGCGCCGAACAGCGCTGGCCGACGATTCCCGATAAACTTGTTGTCGAACCGCTCTGCTGCACGATTTACGACTCATGCCGAAAAAGGCCGAGACTCAGGAATCGAAGATCCGACGAGAGCGACGGGATTGGCTTCTTGCCGGCCTGATACGTTTCGCCGACGGAGGTGAACAGAATCTTCGCGTCGAGCGTATTGCCGATGACCTCGGTGTAACGAAAGGCAGCTATTATTACTACTTCAAGAATCGCGACGAGTTTATCGAACAGATGCTTGAGGTAGCTCTTGAGATTACGACGCAGGTCTTTATCGATCGAGCGTCGTCAGAGGCGACGGCGCGGGAGAGGCTTGCGAGCCTGCTCTTAAGCGTTTTCCAGGAGCAGCGCGGTAAGGACTTCGATTTTTATATCCGCCAGTTCGCTCGCAAGAACCGCGTGGCGGCTCGATTCGTCGCATCTATGGATAACAATCGCATTGAGTTCCTCAGAGAGCTGATTGAAGGCTGCGGCAAGACAGCGGAGTACGCACGCAGCGCCGCCGTCTTTCTGTATAACTACTACCTTGGATTCTATATACGAAGTGAGAGAAAACGACCGAGCAAGGCGGCGCTGCACGAACAAATGCAGCTTATAGGAAAGATGCTGGACATTGATCTTTCAGGCGGCCAGCATACATGAACCAGCAATACAATCCGGATTTTGTGCGCGATCTGTTTGATCGCATGAGTTCATCCTATGAGAGGGTAAATTACATAACATCGTTTGGATTCTCTGCTCGCTGGCGTCGCCAGATGGCCGAGATGATTCCACAGACCAGGCAACCGGTGCAAATCATCGATCTGCTCACTGGCATGGGAGAATCCTGGTCGGCTATCATGAACCGATTTCCAAACGCAGAACTTACCGCACTGGATTTCTCGACAGGCATGCTTGTCGCCGCGCGCGCAAAGAACACACGACGTTTCAAGAACCGCGTCATCATCACACAGCGTGATGCTCTGCAAAGCGACCTTCCTTCGTCTTCTTTCGATATCATCACCTGTTCTTTCGGATTGAAGACTTTTTCGAAAGATCAGGTGCGACGACTTGCAAAAGAAACATACCGCATCCTGAAGCCAGGCGGTCGATTCTCCTTTATCGAGATCTCTGGCCCCCCGAATCGTCTGCTCTATTCTCTCTATGCCTTCTATCTGGGTCGTGTCATCCCGCTTTTCGGACGTCTGCTTCTCGGCAACCCCGTCGAATATCAAATGCTCTGGAAGTATACGCTTGCCCTTGGAAGCGTGTCTGCAGCAGCCGACGTTTTTAGCGAAATTGGATTTGCGGTTGAAAAGCGGAGCTTCTTTTTCGGCTGTGCGACGGGCTTTGCAGGCATGAAACCCTCCTGAGAAATCTCCTTCCCCCTATATTTTCTAAAAAATTCTGATACTAATTGAAAAAAAGGTTGAATAATAATCGAATGATCGTTTATTATTCAATATGCGCCTGAAGGACGAGAACAAAAGGTCGGCCATCTATAGAGCGGCGATGGAGGTCATCACTGAAGACGGCCTGGCCGCGGCTTCGATGTCAAAGATCGCCTCCCGGGCCGGAGTCTCTGCTTCGACGATCTACGTTTACTTTGAGAATAAAGAGGATATGCTGAATAAGCTCTACCTCATGATGAAAGAAGAATCGGGAGCCGTAGTTTTTAAAGGCATCGGTGAGCGTCACTCTGTGAAAGAGGCTCTCGGGATCTTTATGAAGAACCTCTTTCATTTCATGATAAAAAATCCCGTGCATTTCTCTTTTCATGAGCAGTTCTTCCGTTCTCCGGGAATCTCGGCAAAGGCTCGCGAAGAAGGGAATCAATGTTATGCTCCGCTTTTTGAGCTTTATGAAAGGGCAAAATCCGAGAAGGCTTTAAAGGACTATCCAATTCCGCTGATGGCCGCTTTTGTCTTCGCTCCGATAATGGATCTCGTTCATGCACATAGAAACAGAGAATTGAAAGTCGACGACCGACTTCTGGGAAGAGTGATCGAAATGACGTGGGCGGCGATCCGCTCATAAAAACTACCAGAGCCTGTGGCTATCAAACAAAGAGGAATAGGATGACGACAATCGACAGAACAAAGCCGGTACTTGTTACCGGAGCGACAGGTTATGTGGCCGGATGGCTTGTAAAGCGCCTGCTTGCCGAAGGCTTTACCGTGCATGGAACGGTTCGCAATCCCGATGATACGAATAAAGTAGCTCATTTACAGAGGATCGCCGAATCAGAGCCAGGTACGTTGCACCTTTTCAAAGCCGATCTTCTCACGCCGGGCGCCTACGCCGAAGCGATGCATGGCTGTGAGATCGTATTTCATACGGCTTCGCCCTTTACAAGCAACGTGAAAGACGCGAAGAAAGACCTGATAGAGCCGGCCGTTCTCGGTACCCGTAACGTACTTGAAGAGGCGAATCGCACCCCCACGGTGAAACGAGTCGTTCTTACAAGCAGCTGTGCCGCGATCTACGGTGATAACATCGATCTGAAGAAAGCTCCGAATGGTGTTTTTACAGAAGATATCTGGAATACGACCTCCTCGGAACGGCATCAGGCCTATTCCTATTCTAAAACCCTGGCCGAGAAGGAGGCTTGGCGCATCAACGAGCGGCAATCACAGTGGGATCTTGTTGTGATCAATCCCTCGCTAGTGATCGGACCATCGCTCAACCCTCAGTCGACGACGTCGGAGTCCTTCCACATTATTAAACAGATGGGTGATGGCTCAGTAAAAACGGGAATGCCCGAGCTTGGATTTGGTGTGGTCGATGTGCGCGATGTCGCCGAGGCGCATTTCAAAGCGGGCATCCTGCCCCAGGCAAGAGGCCGTCATATCGTTTCAGGACACAACGCATTCTTTCGCGATCTTGCCGCAGTTCTGCATCAGCGCTACGGAAAGCAGTATCCGATCCCTCGGCGTGAGCTTCCGAAAGCTCTGATATGGATGGTCGGGCCTTTCATCAATGCAAGCCTCACCCGCGAGTTTGTTTCAAAGAACGTCGGCTATCCGTTTGTCGCAGACAACTCGAAAAGCATCCGAGAGCTTGGCATCTCTTACCGTTCGATAGAAGAATCCATGGTTGATACATTTCAGCAGCTGATAGACGAAAAATTGATATGATAGGCTTGCGCATCATCGCATTGTGAATGAAAGTTCTGCGACTTGACAGCACGGCGGGCAAACGGATTGAAAAGAAATGACTGAATACGATCCCTTTCCCGCTTCGGTTTCGCTTGATTTACTTGATGGGATCCATCGCAGGTGGAGTCATCTTTTTCTGCATCTCGACGAGACACAGCTTAACCGCTCTTACTATCATCCCGGGGATCGCGCAACCGTCAGCGTCGCAGAGCAACTCTTTATGTACGTTCATCACGGAAACCATCATCTCGGCTTCATAAAGCAGCTAATAAACGCCAGGAGCTGGTAAGTCGTAAGGTTAAAAAAGCCTGAGCAGCTGAGACCTCAGCCACCGAGCTTTTGAATTATGCCCGTGGTGGAGCGCCCCGGCACAAAGGGCAGAATCTCGATGCGACCGCCATAGGAATCGATGACACGTTTCTCAGGAAGATCGTCGGGTCTGTAGTCCCCGCCCTTCACATGGATCTCGGGCTTGAGAATCGAGAGCAGATCTTCAGGCGTCTGCTCGTCAAAGCAACCGACAAGGCTAACGCATTCAAGCGAAGCCATGAGAAACATGCGATCTTCGAGGGTCTGCACGGGACGGCTCGGGCCCTTCAGGCGCTTCACCGATTCGTCGGTGTTCAGGGCGACGATGAGATGATCGCCAAGATCGCGTGCCCGGCAGAGGTAATCGACATGGCCGCGATGAAGCAGATCAAAGCAGCCGTTTGTAAAGACACGCCTTCCTTTCAGAGCGTCGAACTTTTCTTTGAGGCTACTACGATCCTGCTCGATCTTCGCTTCTATGCGAGACAGCATATTCATTCGATTATACCACTCCTCTCTGAAATCCATAAAGGTCGGAGGGTTGCAGAGTGGCGGCTCCGATTCGGCCGACGACGATACCGGCTCCGAAGTTCGACAGCTCGACGGCAAGATCGAGATCAGCGCCGGCAGCCAGGGCAAGCGTGAGAAGAGAGATAACCGTATCGCCGGCGCCAGTCACATCAAAGACCTCGCGGGCCACCGTCGGCACATGCCGCACGCGATCAGGCGAAATCAGGCTCATACCCTTCTCGCCTCTTGTAATGAGGATGTGGTCGCATTGCAGACGTTCGATGATCTCCCGTCCGCCATGCTCGACCTCGTCATCGCTGATCAGCTTACGACCGAGAAAGCGACCGGCTTCATGGTGATTCGGCGTGAGAATGAAAACGTTCCGGTACTGCGCGAAATGCGTTACCTGAGGATCGACGGTAACGGGAATACCTTTCGCCTTAGCCAGAGTCACCGTTTTTTCGATAACGTCGGGCAATACGACGCCTTTATCATAGTCCGAAAGGATAACGGCATCGCTTCGCTTAACCTGCTCTTCAAGCATGCTCAGCAGTCGATGGCGAGCCGGGTCGGGTAACGGAGAACGGTCTTCACGATCAAGGCGACATACCTGCTGATTGCCGGCGATGATGCGCGTCTTTCTCGTCGTCGGGCGCTCTTCAAGTTCCAGAAGCAGCAGATCGGATTCCTGCATACCGGTTTCTTTCATTCGGTCTGCAAGGCGACTGCCATCCGTATCGCGACCGATGACGCCGCAGGCCGTTACCATACTCTGAAGGGATCGCAAATTCGTGACGACGTTTCCAGCCCCGCCTGGAACACGGTTCACCTGCCGTTCTTCGACGACGGGCACAGGCGCTTCAGGAGAGATCCTTTCGACGGCGCCGAAGATGTATTCATCGAGCATGAAATCGCCGACGACGAGGATGCGCCGGGTGCGAAAGCGTTCGATCAGTTGTGTGAGTTCAGACATCTCTATCTTCCGGTCATGCCAGGACCCGATACAATGATCGCCACGCGGCCTTCGCGTACGGACCGGAGAAGTCCGGCATTCCCCAGGATTCTCTGCGCGTCGTCGGTGTCGATGATTAAATCCGTGCCATTCAGCTCGGCCGTCGCATACAGTACAAAGGGACGATCACCGGCCCGGCCAAAGTTACGCGCCGATTCTTCTTCCATGAAATAGAAGCCGCGGCTATCGCGCGTATTATCGATCGACAGAAACCGCTCTCCCGTTGTCAGAGCAAGAGCGGGACGCAGCGATGGTCGATACGAAGTCGCAAGCTCAGTGTAGACGATGAGGCCCGTGAACTTCTCATGATTCACGGGCAGCTTCAGGGCCTGGTCGAACTCAGGAAGCATCGATGCAGGTATGCGTCGCAGAAGTCCGGTAGAACCGAATAGCGGAAGTCCCATGCGAATGGTAACGCTGCCCTCGCCCGTCGTGTGTTCGAGAAGGCGATAGTAGCGATCGATGGATTCAAAATCCTGCCGCAGACGAGAATTCTCGCGAATGTGCTCGCCATAATTACCGCGGGAATCCACAGGTAACAACAACACACCACGACTCAATTCGGTGCGAGCCCTTTCCTTCGCCTCGCGAACGGCGCGCAGCCTGGCCTCAGTCAGGCTAATGGATTCGGCGCGACGCACGGGCACCGTTACCTTCGCGTAAATCCATCCGCCCGTCCAGTTGATATAGGTATTCTCAGAGAGTCTCTCGATCAGATGAAACGGACGGTCGGCAGCCGGTGCTGCATGAAGGGCAGCTGCGAAAGGGCCGGCAGGATCGACGGCACTGATAAAGAACAGAGCGGATAACGTAAAGAGCTTCATCAAAGTATAACTTTTTCGTTTTATCATATAGAAACCTTTCCGCGTGCAACCTTCTTAACCGGCTTCGTGAAAATACCTTTCCACCACCGATCCAGTTCCTCGAACGAATCGGTGCGACGGGCCGGCGGCAGACTGGCAAGCAGGGTCTTGCCATAGGGCCTGGTGTACACCCTCGGATCAAGAATGGCGACGGCTCCTCTGTCTTCTGATGATCGGATCAGACGCCCGAAGCCCTGTCTCATTTTTAGAATCATCTCGGGCATCTGAAGCGAAGTAAACGGATTGCGGCCCTGCTCTTTCTCACGCTCTTCGCGGGCCTGTAGAAGCGGATCATCGGGCACGGGAAAAGGAAGCCTTACCAGAACGACCATGCGCAAGCGATCTCCCTGCACATCAAGCCCCTGCCGGTAGGATTCCAGTCCGAGCAGCACTGCATCGTCGGTCTGGCGAAAGAGCTCGATCGCCCGTTCCGGGCCGTCCTTAGCGCTTGAATAAACAGGAAACGTTATGCCCTGAAGTCCGGATTCCACCGTCTGCAAAGAGCGCAGAGACGAAAAGACGACAAGCACGCCGCCGCCGGCCAGCTCGATCAGTCGCCGCACCTCTTCGACGCATGCCTGCTCGAATCCAGTATCGACGGCGCCAGGCTCGGGCAAATGCCTTGGAATATAAAGCATGGATCGGCCTGCATAATCAAAGGGCGACGGCAGCTGCATCGATCGATACCGCGGATTCTTCCCATCGATACCGATCTGTGACGTGAAATAATCGAGGCTGCCTTTTACCGATAACGTGGCCGAGGTGAAGACGACGGAATCGATCGTCTGTAGAAATAACGCATGAATCCGCTCCGAGCTGTCGACGGGCGTCACGGTTAACTTAGCGTCGTCCTTCTCGACGACGAGCGAAAAGACCTCCGTCGAGGTCGGACCTTCGCAGAATCGGTCAAGAATACGAGAGGCCGTCTTCAGCCGTCCCGTCAGCATCGTCTTGCGTAGATTTACCTCGGCCTGGGTTTCGCCGAAAAGATCGCTCTGATCGTCGTTTTCCAGATCCTGGACGGCACGATCGATGCTACCGAGAAGCGGATTCACCTCGGGCAGATCAAGGGCCTTCGTCAGCCTGAAGCGTCGGTTTCTCAGTCCATGCGCCTGACGCAGCGCCGCATAAAGATCATCCGACGCCTGCACAAGACCGCGCGCCGGGTACGGCAGTTCGGCGACGACGGATTTCAGCCACTCCAGCGAAAGCGTCTCTTCGGCCTGGGCGTTGAACAGCTCTGCAAAACGGTGCGCTTCGTCGATGACGGCATAGTGAAAATCCGGAAGCAACGTCGATTCGCCGAGAAGATGACGGGCAAGCAGCGCATGGTTAACGATTAAAAGGTTGGACCTTTTCCAGCGTTCGCGTGCGACAAAATAATGCGAGGTCTGATAGTTCGGGCAACGCGCCCCGAGGCAGCGATCGCTTTCGCGGCCGAGCCCCGAAAGAAACCCAGGCGGCGTATAGTCCGTGTACTCCGAGATAAGACCGGTCGCCGTCGTCCGCTCCCATTTCATGAAATCCCTGTACCAGATCTGTTTTTCACCCGCCATTCTGCGGCGCTGTAGCTTTCGCTTGCACAGGTAGTTCCCGGCGCCGAGGCAGATCTCGGCCTGTATGGGATCGGCCTGCCCGTATAAAGCGCCGAGCGCCTTTTGAATCAGCGGAAGCTCTTTCTTGAGTATCTGCGATTGAAGGGTTTTCGTCTCTGTACTGACAAGCACGCGCCGACCTGTGGCCTTCGCCTCGGCGAGTAGCGGCAGAAGATACGACAGCGTCTTGCCCGTTCCCGTTCCCGCCTCGACGACGAGGATCTGCTTCTGACGAAGGGCCTGTTGCACCGCCTCTGCCATCTTCCTCTGCCCTTCGCGCAGCTCGAAGCCTGGAAAGAGATTTTTCAGAGGGCTATCGGATTCAAAGAAGCGCAGGCCGCCTTCGTTCATGCCATATCCAGCAACCGTTGCGCCGGGCGATACCCCGGACAGGCCTTCAGAGAAAGATGCAGATAGCGGTGAAACCGTTCCAGTCGGTTGGTGCGTCGGTAAAGCTTCGCCAGTTCTAAATAGATCAGCGCCAGCTCGTCGGCCGATGCGCGCAGGGTAAGCGCAAGACGCAGAGCTCCCTGCCACCATTCAATCGAGCGCACAAGCCTGTCGTCCAGTGAAAGGAATCGGGCAAGCTCGATGCGATGGTGCAGAACGTTCGGCTCGCTCATGACGGCCCTGAAAAACCATCGTCCGGCCGACTGGGAGTCGCCGCGTCGCTCAAAATAATACCATCCGGCTCGAATACAGTTCAGAGCGGATCGATTATCTTCCAGTTCATGCAGAAGGGCGTATTCTTCCGCTTCAATGTTCGTCTGTGCTTCAGATGAGGACATAATTCCATTAACGGTACAGTGAGCCCGCACTGCAGAAAAAAATCAGCGGTAACGCCTTCGCCCGCTTATTTCCCGGCAGGCCGGGCGATACTGGTTCTGCCGCTCTCTGCCGGTTGCTCTCCCGACCATGGGCTATCGCTTAGAGAGAGATGGCCCGGCCCGAGACCTTTCCACTTTCTCGCTTCATCTTAGGATGGCGCACGAGAAACTCCCGCATCGCCTCGACCGAGATACCGTAGTGGTGAAAGATCTCGCCGCGGGTACCGTGTTCGATCGGAACATCGGGAAAGGCAAAGGTTTGAATATGGCGGCCTTTGGCATCGGAGTCGAGCTGTTCGAGAAGGCACATCGCCCCCGATGCGAAACGATACGAATCCTCTACAAAGACAAAGGCATCTACCCGCCGGAGCATATCGTTCAGTGCAGCCAGATCGATCGGCCGCACCCAGCGGATGGCGATGACGGAGGCATTGATGCCGTGTCGTTCCTTCAGTTCCGCCTGAAGCGCAAGCGCCGCCTCTTTCATAACGCCGATCGATACGATGGCCAGATCGGTTCCTTCTCCGATGCGCTCGGGCTTTGTGTCGGTGACGTCGGGTAGCGGCCCGTTCAGCTCGGCGACCGTAGCGTCCCCTTTCGGGAAGCGCACGGCAAGCGGACCGGCCTCGTCATGCTCCATATGAAGAAGCATCGCTTTGAGTTCGGCGCCGTTCGTCGGAGCATAGATGCGGATCTCGGGAATGGCATGCAGATAACCGATGTCGTATAACCCTTGATGCGTCTCGCCGTCTGGCCCCACACAGCCGGCGCGATCGATAACGATACGGACGGGAAAGCGCATGAGGGCGACGTCTTCGATGAGCTGATCGAGACCGCGCACAAGAAAGGTCGAATAGATACAGAGATACGGAATGATCCCGCCGGAAGCCATACCGCCGGCCAGGGCGACGGCATGCTGTTCGGCGATGCCCACATCGTAAACACGATCTGGATACTTATCTGCAAGGGAGCGCAGCCCCGATCCTTCGATCATCGCCGGAGTGATGGCAACGGCCCTGTCATTGCGAGAAAAGATGTCTGTGAGCGTATCGCCGACGATCTGACTGTAAGAAACCGTCGGCTGTTCGCTTTTCCCGACAAAGGTGCCATCCTTACGATTAAAGGTCGTTACGCTATGATACTTGATGGGATTCGACTCGGCCGGCTGATAGCCCTTTCCTTTCTGTGTGTAAACATGCACAAGGATGGGGCCTTTCATGTGCTTCACTCGCATGAGCACCTCGACAAGCTCTTCCATATTATGCCCGTCAACAGGGCCGATATAACGAAAGCCAAGGTCCTCGAAAAGCGATCCAGGGATAAAGATGTTCTTCATCACGCGCTCCATGCGACGTGAGAACATGCGCAGACCGGCTCCCACAAGCGGAAGAAGGGCCAGGAACTTGTACCAGAGCCGGCGGCTTTTGTTATAGAAATTCGATGTGATGACCTGATTCAGGTAATGATTGAGAGCGCCGACGGCATGCGATATGGACATGTCGTTATCGTTCAGGATAACGACGCAATCCGACTTGACGTGGCCGCCGTGGTTTAGCGCCTCAAGCGCCATACCTGCCGTCATCGAGGCATCACCGATGACGCAGAAACAGCGATAGTCCTCTTTTTTTACGTCGCGGGCCAGGGCCTCGCCGATTACCTGTGAGATCGACGTACCGGCATGGCCCGTATTAAAGAGATCGTACTCCGATTCTTCACGCTTGGGAAAGCCCGACAGCCCGCCGTACCGGCGCACACTGCGCAGGCGGTGCTTGCGGCCGGTGAGAATCTTATGCGGATAAATCTGATGGCCGACATCCCAGATCAGGCGGTCCTTCGGCGTGTTGAGAACGTAGTGAAGGGCGACGGTGAGCTCGACGACGCCGAGGTTAGAGGCGAAATGCCCGCCCACCTCGGCCAGGGTGTCGATGAGATAGTCGCGCACGTCATCGGCGACGGCCTTGAGATCGTTTACCGGAAACCGCCTGAGGTCTTCCGGAGTGTCGATCCGATCCAGATAGGAATACTGTTTCATCGCCTTCTCCGACGCCGGCTCCAGATTCCGGGCCCGATGGCCCGGTCAGATCAACCCTTCGCTGGAGTGGCAGAATGCGAAACCTTGAGTGACTCCACGTCGGCTTCGTTCACCAATCCCATCAGCTCGTAGATCCGTACAGGTTCCAGCTTTCCTTTTACCCTCACCAGGTCAAGTTCTCGCGCATAGACCCGATCCTTAACTCGTTCATAGGTGAACTCAGAGATACAGATCTTCACGCCGTAGGTTTTCGTAATGCCTTCAAGACGGGAACCGAGGTTCACCGTGTCTCCCATCAAGGTATAGTCCATGCGGCGGCTCGACCCCATATTTCCGACGACGGCAAGGCCGGTATTGATACCGATACCGATGTCGATGACCGGAATGTTCCGCTCGGACCAGCGCTTCTGCAACCCTTGCAGGGCCCTGTACTGCGCAATGGCGGCAACGCAGGCATAGTAGGCATGGTCGTCGTTGCGAGCCGGAGCTCCCCAGAAGGCCATGATGGCGTCGCCCATGTATTTGTCGATCGTGCCCCTGTAGTCGATGATCAGCTCCGTCATTTCAGACAGATATTCGTTCAGCAGCGAGACGAGCCCTTCCGGAGACAGCGCCTCAGAGATCGTCGTGAATCCGCGCACGTCAGAGAAGAAGACCGAGATCTCCTTTTTAGAACCGCCAAGGCTGATCGCCTCGGGATTGGCGAGAAGCTCTTCAACGACGTCATGCGACACGAATTTCGAGAAGGTCGTGCGAATGAACTTCACGTTCTCTTCTTCGGTCAGGGCCCGGAAGCCGATGAAGGCCACAAGCTGCACGAACTGTAAGATGAGAACCGTGGGGAAGACATGATGAAAGCTGAAAAGATCGAAGCTTACAAAAAGCGTGATGCCCGTAAAGACGACGGCAATGGCTAAGGCGAGCACGAAACTCATACCCGTCGGCACGCGAGGCTGGTACATGCCCATCAGAAGGCCGATGCCAAGCAGAATCAAGAGGTTCACCCATGCAGGCGCCGTATAGGCGAAATCCTGGTTCAGGATCGTATTGATGGCATGGGCGTGATGCTCGATACCGGCCATATCGCCGTAAGGACCGAGGTGCATATCCTTTGCCGTTCCGACGCCGGTGGCGTAGTACATGGCCACAAGGGCGATCTTATTCTTGTAGTATGCTCCCGCCTCTTCGGGAGTCATCTCGGAAACTTCGAGGATCTCCCTGTACCGAAAGCAGTAACGACCACCCCGAAAGTTGATATTCATGCGGCCGTATTCATCAATAGGAATGACAATCTGCCGATTTGCATTCGGCTTTGCCATGATATCGAATTCCTTCTCTTCGAAGGTCTCCATATCGAGCTTCTTGTAGGTCTTCTCAGGAATGTTGTTCAGCGTTACGGTTCCAGCCAGAAAATCGACTTCGATATCTTTCGTCGGATCGATGCCGTAATACTGTGAGGCCAGGACAAGGTCGATACCTGGATAAAAGTAGTCGTCACGGCTCGGATTGTAATCGGCATCAGCCATGCGCTCCGTATTCTTGATACGGGCGACGATAGGTACCTGCGAATTTACACCCGACGATCCTTTAAGAATATTTGCATAACCCATACCGTCGAGGGCATTGGCCACCTTTTCAACGGGCGGTAACGGCAGCTTCGCCCATTCTCTTGCCAGTTCGCCATGCTTGACGTTACGAATCAACTCGCGATCGTTCAGGATCTGCAAGCGCTCGTTATAGTTCTCAATCGTGGAGCGCGCCTCATCGGTCGTTTCAAGAGGGTAGTCCGAGATGATAATCTGCGGGCTCGTTTCCAGCGCCTCAGCAAGAAGGTCGACCTGCGCTCGCGGAGCCGGACGCCCCTCAATCGGACGGCATTCCATGCTCACGCCACAGGCCGTTCCGCCATGGATGCCTTTATTATCAAGGAAGCTAATATCAAAAAGCGTTATGCTACCATCGGCCGATCCCATCCTGTGTGCCAGGTTTGCATAGATGCCCCAGTCGAGCGGCCAGTCTCCTTTGACTTTTTCAATCGTTACGTTTGAAATACCGATGATTTCGATGTCGTCGCGAACGCCTTTCGGATTCGGAGCAAAGGAGTTCACCTTGTTTCCGCTTTCATCGTAGGGAGGAGCACAATATCGCAGGCCTGAAGCAGGATGCAGAGAATCACCAGGATTACGAAGGGTCATGTACTTCGCTGACTCGAAGGTCGTTTCAAGATTACCGACAAACGGCACACGTACGATCAACAGCGAAAAGAAAAGTGACAACAAGAGGCCGATCATCAAAGCACCGGATCGGTTCTTATCCCAGCGCAGTCGCTGCACCGAGCGATAGAGCATGATCGAAGATACAAGAACGATAAAAAAGCTGATCCAGAGCAGAAAGGCATTCCATTCAGGAGCAAGATAATCGATAGGCGGAATAAGATTGCCCATACGATTGAAGATCGAATCGGGACCGGCAATAAACACGAAAATATAAAGCAAAAGAGACCCGACAAAGAGAGCCGTCCAGAGATAGTCTTTCAGAACGAATCGGTCTTTTTCGGTAGCCGTAAGCTTTTCTTGAAAAAAGAAGCCGGCGCCGACAAGAGCTATTCCCGGAACGATGGTGAAGTAGATCTCTTTGAAGAAACGGGTGTAGCCGAACTGCAAAGAGCTGTCCATAAACACCAGGGTATAAAGAAAGGCAGGCAGAAGGATCAGCAACCCGGCGGCGATTCCGAGCAGTACAAGACCGATTTTACGCATACAGTGTTCTTCCGGGGAATGGTTTTTTTAACAAGTTTTTTTCAGTTTCGCGTCTGCAGCGCGGCCGTAAAATCGCGCGTCAGTTGCTCGATTTTCGCCGCCGCCGTCGCTGCATCCTCTTCGATGATGCGGTGATGCACGCTGCCGGCGATGACTCCATCCACATGCCCGACAAGCGTTGCGGCCTGCTCTGGCCGGCTGATGCCGAATCCGGCGAAAACGGGAACGCCAGAGAGCTTCCGCACCTGTTCGAGCCGTTCGACAAGATCGGCGGGCAGCTCGGAGCGTTCGCCCGTCACGCCATGGCTCGTAACGTAGTAGATGAAGCCACGGGCGGCCGCAGCGATCTCTTTCAGGCGCTTCGGTGACGTATTCGGGGCGATCATGCCCACAATCTCAACGCCGGCCATCGCTCCCAGGCGGGCAAGCAGCCGCGCCTCTTTGCTATCGTAGGGCAGATCGGGAATAACCAGGCCGCGAATTCCGGCCCGTGCCGAGCGCTCGAAGAAGCGAACGGCGCTTTCCTGCTCGTCGGCCGATGAGGCGGCAAATCCCGATAGCACCGGATTGAGATACGTGAGAAAAACAAGCGGCGTCTCGGGTTGCAGGGCGTGGATCTTCTCAGTCGTTTCGAAAACGGCATCGATCGAGAAATCTGAAGCACTCATCGAGCGCACCATCGCCTTCTGAATGACCGGACCGTCGGCCGTCGGATCAGAAAACGGAATGCCCAGTTCCAGCACATCGGCTCCGCCGCGCAGCATGGCTCCGGCAATCTCAACCGACGCCTTAAAACTCGGATCGCCGAGCGTCAGGTACGGCATATAAAGAGGCCGCCCCTTCTCGGTCATGATCTGTTTCAGCCGCATAGCAAGAGGGCTTGTCGTTTGCACCGTCATCTGATTTCACCTGTTATCGTTAGGCCTTGATTTCGCTTTGTTTATATTACCGATTGCCTGCGCCTGCTTGCGTCTACTTGCGCCTGTTCCGTCGCGAGCCGCGTCTTCTCGACGCTCCGCCCGACGATACGACGATCGGATTGTCAGAGGACGTCTGCTGCGCCGGATTAAGCCCGGGCACGACCTCCTGCGACGCTCCGAACGAATCGAGCTGCGCATGATGCTCCTGCCCCTGCACGCGTCTCGGTTCGGGCGTGCTACGTTCGACCGGTCCCATGATCTGAATACGGAACAGCGCCTCGACGACCTGCTCTTTAATCGATTCGAGAACGCCTTCAAAGATGCGGAATCCCTGGATCTTGTATTCGACAAGCGGATTCTTCTCGGAATACGAAGAGGCCCAGATACCCTCGCGCAGATGGTCCATCTGGTACAGATGCTCCTTCCAGCGAATGTCGATGATATCAAGCGTGATGCGACGCTCCACGTATTCGAATTCGCCCTCGCCGACCTGAGCGACCTTGTTCTCGTAGAAGAACCGGGCTTCGTTCATGAGAACGTTATACGCGGCCATCTGCGGATCTTTCTCTTTTTTAAGATCTGCGATATTCAGTTTCGGCTCGAAGCCGAGCGCTCCTTTGAACCACTCGACCATCGACACGGTCTGCCATTTATCGGGATCGTTTGAATCGCAGAAGTCGAGCACGCGTGTCTCGATGACGTCGCCGGCCCAGTCGAAGATCAGCTCACGCACGCTGTTATTGTTGAGAATGCGATCTCTCTCGGCATAAATGATCTCGCGCTGTCGGTTCATCACGTCGTCGTATTCAAGCAGATGCTTGCGCACGTCGAAGTTATGGCTTTCCACTCGCTTCTGAGCGCGGGCGATGGCGCGGTCCACCATCTTCGCCTCAAGCTCCTGGCCTTCTTCGACCCAGATGCGTTCCATGATGGATCTCCAGCGATCCCCGCCGAACAGTCGCATCAGCGTATCTTCAAGGCACAGATAGAAGCGGCTTGAACCCGGGTCACCCTGACGTCCGGAACGACCGCGCAGCTGGTTGTCGATACGGCGGGATTCATGCCGCTCCGAACCGATGATATGAAGCCCGCCCGCCTCTTTCACCTGATTGTGAAACTTCAGCCAGATCTGCGAACGATCAAAGATATCCTGCGCCGTTTTGCGGGGGTCCGTATGGGCGATCCGTCGGATGGCCACCTCGGCCGCTTCATATTGTTTGCGGACGAGCGCCTCTTTGAACTCAACGACAGCCGGGTCGCTATCTTCCATCTTCTCAAGATCTTTGAGAAAGGTCGGAGCGCCGCCAAGCACGATGTCGGTTCCGCGACCGGCCATGTTTGTGGCGACGGTGACGGCTCCGGGTCGACCGGCGTTCTCGACGATCTCGGCCTCGCGTTCATGGTGCTTCGCGTTCAGGACGCTGTGCGCGATATGATTCTTCTTTAGCAGGGCCGAAAGATACTCGGACTTCTCAATAGAGATCGTACCGACAAGCACAGGCTGCTGTCGCTCGTTGCATTCGAGAATCTCTTTAACGATGGCGTTGAATTTATCGGCCTCGGTCTTATAAACGCGGTCGGCGTAGTCCTTGCGCTGTACGGCTACGTTCGTCGGAACGACAACGACATCAAGGCGGTAGATTTTCTTGAATTCCTCTGCTTCGGTATCGGCCGTACCGGTCATACCGGCCAGCTTCTTGTACATACGAAAGAAGTTCTGAAAGGTGACGGTGGCGAGCGTTTGCGTCTCCTGTTTGATCTCGACGTTCTCTTTCGCCTCGATGGCCTGATGCAGACCATCCGAATAACGACGACCGACCATCAGACGGCCCGTATGCTCATCGACGATGATGACCTCGCCTTCTTTAACGACGTAGTCCACCTCGTCTTTGTAGATGAGATGCGCCCGCAGTGCCTGCGACGTATGTGCGACGAGATTGACGTGCTCGGGAGCGTACAGGTTCGTTACGCCGAGCATCTCTTCGATCTTATGAATACCTTCTTCGGTTAAAAGAACGTTCTTTGACTTTTCGTCGACGTCGTAATAGTTGCCGAAAAGCACATGTGGCTCTTCTTTGCCGGGCTCCACTTCACGCGGAGGCGGAGGCGGCAGCCGCTTCTCGGCGTCGATGAGTTTGCGCACGGCCCGGTCTACGACGCGGTAGTTGTCGGTGTTCTCTTCGGTCGGTCCCGAGATAATAAGCGGAGTGCGGGCCTCGTCTATCAGGATGGAGTCCACTTCGTCGACGATGGCGTAGTTATGGCCGCGCTGCACGCGAAAGCTCAGATCCTGCACCATGTTATCGCGCAGATAGTCGAAGCCGAATTCGTTGTTCGTGCCGTAGGTGATGTCGCAGGCGTAGGATTTCTGCCGCTCCGAGAATTCCATCTGGTTCTGAATGAAGCCGACGCTGACGCCTAACAGATCGTAAACGGGTTTCATCCACATGGCGTCACGGCGAGCGAGGTAGTCGTTTACCGTCACGACATGCACGCCTTTGCCTGAGAGGGCGTTCAGATAGATCGGCAACGTCGACGTGAGCGTCTTTCCTTCACCCGTTTTCATCTCGGCGATCTTGCCCTGATGAAGAACCATACCGCCCATCATCTGTACGTCGAAGTGACGCATGCCGAGAGCTCTCCAGGCCGCTTCGCGCACAAGGGCAAAGGCCTCGGGAAGAATATCATCGAGCGTTTCGCCGGCCTCAAGCCTCTGCCGGAACTCGGCCGTCTTTGCCGTGATCTGCTCGTTGGTCAGATCACGCACGGTATCGCCGAGCGCATTGATCTGCGAGACGATGGGGACCATCTTTTTTATGTCTCGTTCGTGTTTCGTTCCGAAAACAAGTTTTAACGCTTTATCAAACATGGACCTATCCCATTGAAGTTTCGGCTGAAGTTTCGGCCTTCCGGGCCAGAGCGGCCAGGCCCACTGACATCCAGAAGGGCATCAGGACCTGATCATCAAGAAAATAACACTGGAAAATCCCCCCTGCAAAAAGCAGGAGAGGCATATATGGCAGATACGGTCGCATCGTGAAGAACATGCGATCCAGAGGCGGCTCAGAGTCGGCGGCATTCGTCGTATTGCTCGAAAAGCGATCGTCAGAGTCGCCAGCATTGCCTGCGGCCAGACCAAGCAGAGCGGCCCAGAAAAGCAGAAAGAGCAGCCCGGCCGGAAGGCCTGCCGTCGTCATATTGTGCAGGAAATCGTTATGAGAATGCCCGCGCTCCGTCTGCATGTAGAGATACCAGAGGTAGGGGCGATCGGCGGCCGTTTCGTGCATTCGATCGGCGACGGCCTCAGAGAACCTGTTAGGACCGACACCGATGACGGGATGATCCAGCGCCAGCTGAGAGGCAGTTGACCAGAGCATCACGCGCTGATAATCCGAATGTTTCTTTTCGAGGCCGACCGATTGCATCAGAAATTCGCGGACATCTGCATTCGCCACCGTTACGATGACGGCGACGAGCAGCAGAAGAACGGGCACCGGAGCCAGAGTCCAGGCGCGACGTTTCCACTTTCGGTAGGTTAGAAAGAAGATGCCCGCAAGTAAAGCACTTAAAACGCCGAAAAGCGCCGATCGCGCATTATTCAGGATCAGAACCAGAGAGGCGATGCCAAGAAGAAGTGTCGGTATCCAGTCGGCCAGCTGCCAGCTGCGAAACCACGGCCTCTGCACCCAGCGATTCAGAACATAGAGAGCGAGCGGAATAAAGAAAAAGCCGAGCTGCGCTCCGTAGGCAAGGTGTGTTCCGAGCATACCCACCGGCATATAGAGCGTAATATCAAACGGCAGCGTAAACATCGGATGCTGGAGTCGCGCCTCTGACGAGAAGTTGAGTCCATGCTGCAAATGATAGAGCGTCTTTGAGAGTCTGAAGGGCGTAAAAACCGAAAGAAATCCCGTACCGATCACGATAAAGAAGGCAACGGCAACGGCACGCAGAAGCGACGTGCGATGTCTTTCAGAGACAGTTCCATGATGATAAACCCAGACGGCCGTCCCGACCAGCCAGACGTCTTTCAAGTCGGATTTCAAGGCGGCCCGCAACGGAGAGATAGAGCCTTCGATCAGAGCATGCAGAGCGGCCGAGACAAACCAGCTGCCGTACAGGAGTAAAACAAGAATGATAACCCGGCGAAAATCAGCCGTCCAGGTGGCCGTCCCGCTCCAGCGAACGCGAAACAGCAGCGCAACAAGCGCAACGGCCAGAAAGCCCTGCGACAGACTGATCGACAGAGGAAAAAAGCACAGGCCGAGCATACCGGCCCACAGGCTGATCTGGTTCGCTCGATCGCTCACTCTATTTGCGCCTTTCGCGGCATCCTCCACCATCTAATAGCACCCTCTGTTCTCTATATGAACTGAAAAAACGAAAATGGATTTACGGTAAATAGAATTTCCCGGAACCTCTCCTGTATGCTGAGAAGCGGCAGAGTTGCCTTCATTGCCATCTTTCTGACGGGATTTCTGATAATACAGTTTGCGCTGATCCGAGGCACCCGTCAGACGCTGGCCGCTTACAGAGAGCCCTTTCTCGGCTGGTCCACTCATTCCATGCTCACCGAGACCCGACTCGAAGCGGTCAGCGACGGTGATCTCACCACCTTCTGGTCTGATTCAGGACGACTGGAGTCCAAAACGGGCGATAGCAGCAAGCCCGCACAGCCCGCGCCTGTTCATTATGAGGGACTGTATATCATGCTCAGTCCGGGCATGACGCACCGCCCCGGCCGCATTCCCGAGCCCGATCCCATCGTCGGCATCGAACTGTTCACCGGCGATCCGGCGGGTTTGGGTCGTCCCAGTCGCATTCGCCTGAGCTACTTTGAGCAACAGCTCTATCATATCAACCACGACTATAAGTTCCCCGATCCTCCTGTCTTTGTTTCGTCGATCGACGTGCCGCTGCGCGATACGGCAGACGGACAGCGCGTGGCGCTCTCTCTGCCGACCATTGCGCCCTCAAAAGGATTCCCAGATCAGGTGAAGCAGCGATGGATGCGCATCGAAGTGCTCGGCCTTTATGGCACAGGCCTGAACAAGAATGAAAACAGAGTCGCTCTACGCGAGGTTCGTTTTATACGTGAAAGGAGTCGGCCTTGAGCGGCGCTTTCTTTTCGGGCATTCTGCACCGGATCGCCAATCTTGTCGATTTGCTCGAAACGGCGGCTCGACGCTTTTACCGTGACGGGCTTACACAACGGGCCAACGCCATCGCCTATTCTCTTCTGATTTCGATCGTTCCGCTGCTGACGATCGCCATGCGCTTCACGAACGTGAACCGTGAAGAGCTGAGATTTCAGTTAACGTCGTTTTTTCAGCTGTACGGCATCACGGGCGCCGAGCCCGTCGTCAACGCTCTCGACGATATTCTCGGTCGCTCGAATACGATTGCCGGCATTGGATTGCTTTTCATGATCTACGCGGCCATCAACATCTTCTCGTATCTTGAAGAGACGGCCAATCATATCTTTCGGGTAAAACCGCGTCCGTGGCTGATTCGCAACTCCATCTTCACAAGCTGGCTGGTCGTATCTCCTTTCTTTATTCTGATCACGGTTAACGTTCTCTCGGACGTTCAAAACGCCTATTCCCATCCCGCCATTATCGACATGCGTTTCGAAAACGATCGCCTCTATCTGTTGCGCGATCGCCATCGTCTGACGATACGCAACGGAAAAGATGATATAGAGGAACAGGAAATCCTTTACGTCGAGAAGACCGACTTCAACGTTCCGGGACGTAATATCACGCCCGACGTCGAAGCAACCGAGGCGCAGGAAAGCTCGAATCAGCGCTGGAAGGAGCAGCTGGGCCCGGCGCAGTCCATCTATGTGCAGGGCGATCGGATCTATATCGTAGCCCGGCCGAACTTCCTGTTTTTCTCGCTCGATGCAGGCCAGAGCTGGGACTATCGCGTCTTTCAATCCACCTATGACAGAGGGGCTTCGGTTCCGCGTATCGAATCGGTGCGTGTCGAGCCGCAACGATTGCTGCTTCTGTTAAGCTCTCCGCGCGGCTCACGCCTTTTGCAGATTCATCCGGAGCGCATGGAAGTTCAGCATCTGACGGCCTTTCGCGAGATACACCGCTCGATCATCTTCACAGGTCAGGAGCCTTCGCGCTACATACTGACTGCAAGGGGGATGCTGCGCGAAAGTCCTGCAGCCTTTCAGTGGAGCGAACCGCGCTCGGTTCCGGCGCTTTCTGAGACGATCATCGACTTACAGCCTCGCCCTGAGCGCGGCGGATGGCTCGCCCTCACAGGCACGGGACGCGTGGCCATACTCGATAAAGACCTCGCCAGCACATTTCCGGCGCTTCATCTTCCCCCTTCTTCAGGCGTAAGCGGAGTTATCCGCGACGCCACAGGTCGGCTCTTTCTCTGGACGAAATCGGGCGAGATCCGGGCCTCCCTCGATGAAGGCGAAAGCTGGATGGGCGTCGATATTTTCAGGCCCGAGGCGTCGTCGTTAACCGTATTCCGGCCAGAGCCTGGAGGCTTTCGCATAGGAACCGACCAGAACGCCCTTTATAGATTCAGGCTCGATCGTATCGCTCTCAAGCAGCCGGGCGAGATTCCCGTTCTGCGCACCGAACCGATCGAGAGCGAAATCCCCTCTACGTGGCGTCCGCTGGTCGGACACCTGCTTGTGAATCTGCTCGCTTTTTTCGCGCTGAATATCATCTTTACGTTTTCGTATTCGCTTTTGCCTAACGCCGACGTCAGTCTGACGGCCGCATGGCTCGGAGCGCTTCTTACCTCAACGATCTCTCTCGGTTTTACGGCCATTTTCAGGCAGATCATTCCGCTTTTTGCGAACACGGGAGTCGTCTATGGTATCTGGGTCGCCCTTCCGCTTGGTCTGATGGTGCTGCTTTTTCTCGTTCAGTTCTTTCTTCTTGGCCTTGAGATCACGCGGCTTCTTGACTCGCCGCGACTCATCCGACGTGGGATCATCGTCAGCACGATCCGCCGCTTCGCCTACAGGATCGAGCACTCTGACTGAGCCGAGCACCCTGAGTATCTTAGAGGCGAATGAGCTGTGCAGCCTCTTCTCGATCTCGTCGTCAGTAAGCCACAGGGCGCCGGCAACTGCGGTCTCCCTCAGGATCACGTCGCAGCGCATCCGCCATTTCATAATACTGTGACGGAAGCTTCCAAGCAGGCGCTGTCCGGAAGCCCCTTCGCCTTCGGCTAATCCAGGGCTCTGATAGATCTGCCGGTCGCCGTCGGTCGCTGAATAGGGAAAGCTCAACTGCTCTTTCAAAAACAGTCCGTTTGAATTCTCTATCAGAGCATACTCTCTGCCTGCATCGCCACTGCGTCGGTGAACATAAACGCGAACATGAAGCGGAATCGGCGCCTCTTTTCGCGAGACAGGAATGGTCGCCGCGTAATCCGCTCCCCGCGCGCCGGCCTGGCAATCACGCCTCACCGGGCAACGATCACAGAGAGGTCGGTTAGGAATACAGACCGTCGCTCCCAGCTCCATCATAGCCTGGTTAAACAGCGACGGCCTCTGTTGCGATTTCTTTAACAGATCGTCTGCAATCTGTTGAAGCTTTCGATCGCTTTCCATACGATCAAGGAGCCTGCTGATCACGCGCTTCACATTACCGTCAAGCACCGCATGCATCTGATCGCCGGCGATGCTTGCAACGGCCGCCGCCGTATACGGGCCGATACCGGCATACGATCGCAATCGCTCATAGTCGATCGGCACGGATTCCAGGCCCTCGGAGTGCATCTGCCCGGCGGCTCGATGCAGGTTACGGGCGCGCTGATAGTAGCCCAGTCCCTTCCAGTGCTGTAGAACCTCTTCAAGATCGGCCAGGGCAAGAGACTTGAGGTCGGGGAACCTTCGAATAAAGCGATCGTACGACGGCAGCATGGCTGCGACCCTTGTTTGCTGCAACATGATCTCAGAGATCCAGATGCGATAGGCATCACGGCTGCGACGAAAGGGAAGATCCCTCTCGTTCTCCCTATACCAGTCGACAAGGGAGGCGCCGAAAGCCTGTCCTTTCAATAAAGATGCAGCTCGTTCCATGCCTCGAAAATCCGACCGAAATAACGCCCGTGCGCAGAGCCTGCATTCAGGCCCGTAAGGCCCTCAAGCCGACCGAGTTCCATCTCGTCGCGAAAAGAGCTGCGCGACGGATAACGATTACGCCTTTCAGAAAAGGAATTCGGATCAGATTTCAGGGACTGCGACTCCGCTTCCAGAAAATCGAGGCCGCTTAACGCGAATCGCTCCGGCCGGTAGTCTTCGATTCTGAAAGGCATACGAAGAGAACGGGCCGCAGCAAAGCTCTGTAGAACGCGAAAGACTCCGGCAAAGCGGGCCTTCCAGGAGTAGCCGGCCACGTGCGGGCTGACGAGCGTCGCCTTCTCGAGCCACTCCGGCCTCGCAGGCTCAGACGGAAAGACATCGATGACGGTGCGGAATTCACTGCATAGCCTGAGAAGCGTCTGGGGAGCAATAACAGGCCCTCTTGCCGCGTTGATCCAGACCGACGAAGGATTGGCCTGATCGAGAAAGGCATCGGTTATCATTTCGCGCGTCGCATGCCTTCCCTCTTTCGTCAGCGGAACATGAAAGGTGATCACGTCGCTCTGCAAAACGGAATGCAGATCCTCTTCTGTTGAATGAAAAAGCGGGGGATCATACGCTCTGACCGTCCAGCCCAGCCTGTGTGCGATCGCACCGAGGGCGCTACCGATGCGACCGTAGCCGACGATGCCCAGGCTGAAATCGTTTTGCTCTTTACAGAGCCTGTCGGGATCAAACAGAAGCGGGAGGGCGGCTAACACATACTCGACGACGGAAAGGGCGTTCTCACCGGGCGCTGAAAAGTACGGAAGGCCTTCTCTTTCAAGAAAGGAAAAATCCACATGATCGGTGCCCGTCGATGCCGTCGCAAAGCCCTCTGCCTCTGTTAACCGAAAAAGTCTTTCGTCGATGCGAACGGTCGTCGGAACAGAAAATAAAGCGATGGGACTTTCGTGAAGCCATGCGGCGAACTCTGAAGACGCCGTGCCTTCACTCGCAAGCAGTTTCTGGAGATCAGATAACTCATATGTCGAGGCCTCAAGTCCGTTAGCTCCGGCGAAATCCTGCATCAGCTCGGGCACGCCGGCGATGGCTGCCGTATGGTCGGGATAGAGAATACGCTTCATGATCCGGTGCTGGAGTAGTGGCGCTGCCCCACCCTCCAGAAATACAGCGAGGCGATAAAAACGAGAAGGCCGACGGGAAAGGCCAGGTAGGCCAGGGCCGGGGCGATCAGCGTATTTGCATCGCGATTCAGAAGAACATGGGCCGGATAAAAATTCACAAAGGCGATCGGGAAGAGAAACGTGAGAAATATCTGAACCGGCCTGATATAGATGCTGACCGGATACATCAAAAACTCGCGCGTCGAGAAGACGATCAGATGCTGCAGGCTTTCATTGCGAACCGTAAAGAAGCATATCGAGGCGACGATGATGCGCACTCCTCCCAGAATAAGAACGCCGCCGGCCACGGACAGAATCAGGAAGGCAACACGGACAGCAGTCCATTCAATATCAAGAAGGGCGGTCGCAAACGCCAGTGCGGCGATGCCCAGAAGCAGATGCATAAAGCCCGTCATATCAAAACGCATGGCGAGAACCTGCCCCAGAGTCGAGAGCGGTCGCAGAAGCAGCCTGTCAAACGTGCCTTCACGAATGAACTCCGAGAAGTCGAGCATGCCCGAGAAGATCGCCGAAACGCATCCGGTCGAAAGAATGAGCAGCGAATAGAGAAAGGCCATCTCGCCCGGCGACCAGCCGCCGATCGTGCCGAAGCGACCGAGCATCAGGCCGATGACGGCGATCTGCGCCAGATAAAAACCGGCGATCGTTAACAGAAAGGCGATAAACGTGCCCCTGTATTCCATGCGGCTCTGGATGCTCGATTTCATCAGCTGAATATAGGGCGACAGTCGCTGCCAGCGTCCGATCTGAGTAACTTCGGCAGACATGTTAACCTCCGGCGATGGTCAGCTTGCGCAGACCCGTTCGATAAAGAAGAGTACAGGGCAAAAGCAATCCGATAGTGAGAACGCCATACCGTAGAAGCAGGTCGGAATATTCGGGCAGACCGGGCTTCTGCAAGAGCAGCATCGTCGGATAATAAAAAAGATACGGGAACGGAGTCCATTCCAGGATGCCGCTGATTCCTTCTGGAAAGAAATCGAGAGGAATCACTGCGCCCGATGCAAGCGTTATCAGCGCATAATAAAAGATATAGAAGGGGAATATCTCTACGAAGTAAAAGCTGAGCGAACTGATAAAGAACGACAGCAGAAAGAAAAGAAGAAAGGCGAGAATATACAAGGGCAGGAACCGCAGAAAAAGCTCTCCGTCGACCGGCAGCTTTATATCAAAGAGAAAGATGCAGAAAAGCAGAAGCGGTATCACTCGCGAGAACAGCTGAAAGAGCGTGCTGCCGATCGTATCAGAGAGATACATGAGCGGAAAATAGAACGGCTTCATGAGATCGGTGGCGATCTCGCCCGATTTCACCTTCTGCGAAAGCAGGCTGTCATTGCGGCCAAAGCTGGCCTTGATCAACGTCGACAGGACGGCATAGGCCGTCATGCTTTCGCGTGTGATGCCGTCGGCGAGACCTTCTTCGGGAATAAGGGCCTGCCAGACCGAAACGAATATGAATATATACAGAAAGGCGTTCAGGATCGCCGTGAAGTATTCTACCCGATAGGCCAGCGAACGCTGAAACGACATGGAGATGAACTTCAAATACACCATATCACAGCTCCAGCTTCTGGCCGGCGTAGATGCCTTTCAGCGTATCGGTCAGATCTTCTTTGCGAACGTTGATCTCCTGAATGCGACCGCCGTGATTGTTAAACCATTCGATCAGCGGTGCGACGCTCTCTTCTTTCGGCATCTCGAATTCGAACATACGATTGGACTTCGCCTGAAGCAGCTTGAATCCGTTCAGCGAGGGTTGCACGCCGTTCATATCGTTCTCAAGGTGCATCGTCACCAGCTTCTTCTTCTGGTAGGTATTGATGAACGAATCGATGGCTCCGTCATACTGCACCCTGCCTTTATCAAGCAGAATCAGCCGACTTGCCAGGAACTCAATATCGTCCATATCGTGCGTCGTCAGGATAACGGTAATGCCCTTTTCTTTGTTCAGGCGTCGGATCGTCTGTCTTACGACGTCTTTGGTGAGAATATCGAGGCCGATCGTCGGTTCGTCAAGAAAGAGGATGGACGGATCGTGAATCAGCGACGCCGCAAGGTCGGAGCGCATGCGTTGACCGAGCGATAGCTTTCGCGTCTGCTGATCGAGGAAGTCTTCGAGCCCGAGCAGATCGATGAAGTAATCCATGCGGCTGCGAAACACGTCTTTCGGAATACGATAGATCATACGAAGCAGATCATAGCTTTCGCGAACCGGAAGATCCCACCAGAGCTGCGTCTTCTGACCGAAGACGACGCCGATCTTGCGGGCGACGTCGCGACGCCGCTTCGTCGGATCAAGGCCATCAATGCGAATGTCGCCCGATGTGGGCTGCAGGATGCCTGTAAGCATCTTGATCGTAGTCGACTTGCCGGCGCCGTTCGGGCCAAGATAGCCGACCAGTTCGCCGGCGCCGATATCGAAGCTGACCGAGTCGACGGCCTTGATCAGGGTCTTCTCGCCGGCGACGAGGCCTGTGATGGAGCCGAGCAGTCCCGGGCGGCGCTTTCGCGATTCGAAGATTTTTGTCAGTCCTTTAACGGAGATGATGGGGTTCATATTTTTATTCGGAACATTCAGGCCGTAGGGCAGAAATGCTTCCTGTGTTCATTTTTTCCTTTGACTCAAGAAAGGCAATCCGCAATGAATGGACTGCTCCAAAACATTTGTGAATCAGGAAACTTCATGAACCGACCTGTTGCCGCTATCGACATAGGGACAAACTCCTTCCACATGATCATCGCCAGGGCCGACGCATCCGGCCATATAGAGATCCTCGATCGCGAGAAGGTATCGGTGCGCCTCGGATCGGGCGGCGACGACTTTGACCAGATACAGCCCGAGGCGCAGGATCGAGCCGTGGCCGCTCTGAAGGGCTTTGTGCAGATCGCCCGCCAGCAGAACGCCCTGATTCATGCCGTCGGCACGTCCGCCGTGCGCGAAGCTCGCAATCAGGACGATTTCCTGAAGCGGGTCCGGCGCGAATGCGGAGTACGCATCCACGTTATCCCCGGACAGGAGGAGGCCCGACTCATCTATCTGGGCATCCTTCAGGCCCTGCCCGTTTTCGAGAAGAAGATTCTGACGATCGACATCGGCGGAGGCTCGACCGAATACCTCATCGGCAAACGCGGCACGCCTGAGTTTATCCAGTCGCTCAAACTGGGCGCCATCCGCATGACGGAGCGCTTTTTTCCTGGAGGCAACGTCGAGGCAAAGGCCATCGAGCCGTGCCGCACCTTCATCCGCTATCGGCTGGAAAGCATGCTCGAACTGCTCGGCGATCGCGGCGAATCGTTCTCTTATGAAATGGCCGTCGGCAGCTCGGGTACGATCAAGACCGTACTGGACCTCGTGCAGCGACATCTGCCCGACCCGAACCGCACCGCCGATACGTTCACCTCGCGTGATCTCGATCGCATCGTCGAGATGCTGCTCGCGGCGAAGACGCCGGAGGAGCGCATCAAAAAGACCGGACTCGACGAGAAGCGGGCCGACATCATCACCGGCGGCGTTCTTGTTTTACAGGAGTCCTTTCGCATTCTGCACATCGATAAGATGGTCTATTCGCCCTATGCCCTTCGCGAAGGCGTGCTCTATGAGATCCTCTTTCGCAAGAAGAAGCGCGAGAATCTGAACGAGATACGACGCAAATCCGTTCAGTTTCTCGCCCGTAAGTTTCTCGGTCGGGGCCCCGGCGAAGACACCGCCCGCATATGCGTTCTTCTTTTGCATGCGTTAAACGAGGTGCATCTGGCGCATCTCATCGACCAGGACCTGCTCGAATACGGAGCCCTGCTTCATAACGTCGGCATGGCCATCGGACACGCCGGACATCACAAGCATGGCATGTATATCATTCAGAACACCGATATCTTACTCGGTTTCTCTACGCGCGAGATCGCCATGCTGGCCGCCCTCGCCAGGTATCATCGTAAGAGCTTCCCCTCAAAGAATCATCCCGAGTTTCAGGTTCTTGCCGAAGAGGATCGAGCGCGTGTGAGGCTTTTCTCGGGCATTCTCAGAGTGGCCATCGGCCTTTCGCGGGCAAAGCAGGGTGTTATCAGAGAGATCGTGGCCGAGCGAACCGACCTGCGCTCGCTGCGTTTGATCGTGCATCTGACGAAGAATCCCTTTCGCGGCACACCCGATCTGAGCTATGCGCTCACCTCGGCAGAGATCAGAAAAGAGCTTCTCGAAGAGGCGCTCAAGCTGAAGATCCAGGTGGAAATAGAGGATTAGCTTTCGAAAATAACGACGGCGACACTCAGATCGTCGGAGTGCGTCAGACTGAGATGGTGATGCTTCACGCCGAGATTTTCGGCGATATCACCGGCCCGTCCGTTCAGACGCAGCTTCTTTTTGCCGTAAACCCTGCCCGCCACCTCGATATCTCTGTAAAGCAGACCGATGCGCTCGCGTATATTCAGGGCCTTAACCGCCGCTTCTTTCACCGCGAATCTTGCAGCAAGATACGGAACTGGATCCTGATGGCTCAGGCAGTACTCGATCTCTTCTTCGGTGAAGATGCGTTCGAGAAAATGCCGACCGTGCCGCTTGAAGATGCGGGCTATGCGCTTGTTCTCGACGATGTCCGTTCCCAGGCCCAGTATCATCGGATCAGATGCTCCTCCATGCCTTTCTGCACCTGAGTCGGCGCTCGCACTTTCTGCACGCTGAATTGCAGATTCACGACCGACGGCGTTACTTCCAGTATTTCGATATCCTTCTGCGCAAGAGCATCTCTGATATGCACTGGAATGCCTGGAATGCGTAGCGAGGGCAATATATTTCGCGTATTCGGATCAAGAAAAACGGGACAGAACGTATGTGCCGTCAGGCGGCCTTCGGCGACACTTGCCTCAGCACGATAGAGAACCTTCACGGTCGGCGATTCGTCAAGCTTGAGGCCCGGAATAGCGTTGTCGCAATTCACGGGAAGTTCACGTAGAAATATGCCCTCTGTGGATTCGTTCGCCGTACTATCAAGCAGCTTAACGCGCACATCGATCTCATAAGGCTGATCATCGGCCAGCCTGACAAACTCGGGTAACGTACTGACAAGAACTCGCGTAGCGTAATCCGGAGTTCCCGGCGTGATACGCAGAGGATTGAGACTCACGCGATCCATCACGTCAAGCACGCTTGCCGGTCCGCTTACGCGAATCGTCTGCGGATGCATGGTAACGGCGCCGATACGCACGTCAGAGCCCGAGTTTAACTGAAAGTCACCGACAAGAGGAAGAGTTCGCTCGGCAAGGCGGTCAAGCGTAACGGTCATGCCTTCGTCGAAACGCGCCTCGATACCTTCAGGCGGTCGCGGCAGCATATCCAGTCTGTAGCGGTTCTCGCCCGGACCGGGACCCGGATTAATCAGGATGATCTTAAAGTTAGCCGGATTAAAGTCCATGACCTCCTGAGGGCCGAAGAACTCCACTTTAACGAAAGACGGAATACGCGAATTCAAAACAAGATGCTCGGGCACGGCCGGTATATCGACCTTCACATGAACGACACGGGTAACGTTTCTTGTATACTGAACGTAATAGAAAAAGATAATGGCGACGATAAGCGAACCGAGCTTCGCCTTCCAGTTCTCAAGCAACGCCTCTTTGACCAGTACGAGCCTGTCCAGAAACAGTTCCATTATTCTTCTCCCTCTTCAGGAGGCTTCGGACGCCCCGAGCGATCGGCGATGCATTCCTGGATCGTCGATCTGAGATCCTTCGTTTTTACGGGCGATATCATGCGACCGTTATACATGACGGAAATCTTTCCCGTCTCTTCAGAGGTGACGATAATGACGGCGTCGCTCTCCTCTGAAAAACCCATGCCCGCTCTGTGTCGGGCGCCCATCGTCTTTTTCAGATCGCGCGCTCCGGAAAGCGGCAGATAACAGGATGCGGCGAGGATTCTATTCGATTCGATGATGACGGCGCCGTCATGCAGCGGGCTATCCTTGAAGAAGATCGTTTCAAGCAGCTCATGCGTGATGTTCGCATCAAGCCGCACGGCCGAATCGATGATCTGCTGAGGCTTGATCTCTTTCAAGATGCACATCAGCGAGCCGACACGATCGTGCGCCATGTTCTGCGCGGCGATGACGATCTCGTCGATATAATAGGCCTTCGGCGGGTTCACCCACTGAAAGAGCTGCATCTTGCCGATATCACTGATCAGGCGACGCAGCTCGGGCTGCAAAAGAACGATGATACCGAAAACGAGATATGTGGAAACGTTTGTAATGATCCACGAAAGCGTTTCAAGATTGAATTTGCGCGACAGAATATCGACGGCGATGATCAGGGCAAAGCCAATTAAGAGCTGGATGGCCCGTGTGCGAGAAAGCAGGATGTAGATGCGATAGAAAACGTAAGCAACAAGCAGTATGTCGACCACCTTGGTGAAAGGTGCGACGGCCGGAAAGATGCTCTCCATTTTCCATACATCTGAAAGCATTACCGAAGTACATCCATCATGTTATACGAGCCGGGCGGCTTGCCTGAAAGGAACTTCGCGGCGCGAAGAGCTCCCCGGGCGAAGATGATGCGCGATGTGGCGCGATGCGTCAACTCGATACGCTCACCGTCGGCGAAAAAATACACCGTATGCTCGCCGACGACGTCGCCTCCGCGAAGCGCATGCACGCCGATCTCGCCTGTCGGGCGCTCGCCAACGATGCCTTCGCGACCGTACACAACCTGCGATTCATTGGCTGCATAAACGTCACGCACGATATCTTTAAGACGCACGGCCGTGCCCGACGGAGCATCTTTCTTGAAATGATGATGGATCTCAGAGATCTCAACGTCAAAGCCCTCACGCATCATCTTTGCCGCCTGTTCGACAAGGGCAAAAAGGGCGTTCACGCCGACGGCCATGTTCGGCGAAAGCAACACGGGAATCGTCGCGCCGGCCTTGAGAATGGTCGCCTTCTGTTCGTCTGAAAGGCCTGTAGTTCCGATCACGAGACCCTTTTTTGCTTTAATACAGAGGTCGAGCAGGCGCATCGTATTCGCCGGGGCGCTGAAATCGATCACCACATCGGATGCAGCGACGGCAGCGGCTGCATCGGCGGTCAGCGCCAGGCCAAGGGCATCGACGCCGGCAAGGACTCCGGCATCGGTACCGAGCAGAGAATGCCCTTCGTATTCAAGGGCAGCTCCCAGTTCAACGCCTTCTTCTTTGAGCAAAGAGATAATGGCGCGGCCCATCCGGCCTGCCGAGCCTGAAACGCAGACGCGGCTCATGCATCGGCTCCGATCTGATCGAGAAGGGCCTTGAACTTTGCCGCCTTATCGGCAGGCATCTCTACAAGTGGAAGACGCATCGCCGGCGTGCAATGACCGAGCATGGCCGCTCCGGTCTTGACGGGAACGGGATTCGTTTCCCAGAAAAGGGCGTTCATGAATTCAAGCATCTCATAGAAGATGGCATTGCCGCCGGTGAAGTCGCCGCTCAGGTATTTGCCGACCATGCGCGACAGCTTCTTCGGATACAGGTTCGACGCCACCGAGATCACGCCCTTTCCGCCGACACCGATGACGGCCGGCGTCAGGTTATCGTCACCCGACAGGAGAGCCAGACGGCCTTTAGTAAGGCCGATGATGCGAGCCATCTGATTCAGATCGCCCGAGGCCTCTTTTACCGAAACGATGTTCGGAATCTCGGCCAGGCGTACAAAGGTTTCGGGCTCGACGTTTACGGCGGTGCGGCCACGAATATTATAGAGAACAACGGGCTTTGAGCTGCGTTCGGCGACGGCCTTGAAATGTCGGTAGAGGCCTTCCTGCGACGGCTTATTATAATAGGGATTCACAAGCATGACGGCATCGACGCCGGCCTTGCAGGCCTGCTCGGTGAGCTCAATGGCCTCCGTCGTTGAGTTCGAGCCCGTGCCGGCGATGACCTGCACGCGTCCGTTCACAAGCTTCACCGTTTGTGCGATCAGCTCGGCATGCTCTTCGTGGCTGAGAGTCGGCGATTCGCCCGTTGTTCCACAGGGCACGACGCCGCTGACGCCGCCGGCAATCTGACGCTCAATCAGCTTAGCGAAGGCCTCGTAGTCGATCTTCGATCCGTCTGCCGTAAAGGGGGTGATCAGTGCAGTATAGAGGCCTTCGAGTTTCATAGATCCCTCAATGCGAAATCGGGCGGCCTTTACAAGTGTTTTTGTATCAGAGCCTTCTCTTCGACAGGAAAATCAACAGGTGGAAAATACGGCCGCCCCTGGTCGCAGGAGAGCATCAGCCAGATGGGCCGCAGTCAACGGCTGGCATCAAATACAGCCCCTTACTTCAAGTCTGTATTCAGACCTTCAATCTTCGGAAGCGACGGCATCTCAAGTTTCTGTGGAATCTTCTCCTGATACGGCTTCGCCCACCCTTCAGGCAGAGAACGAAAGAGAAAGAAGAACAGCCAGTAAAAAAGTGTGAGAACGACAAGCACGCGCAGAATCCACGATGCGCTGCGATCCGATGCGAAGAAAAAGACCATTACAAGAAAAACGGGCCAGACCAGCATCAACGTTCTGCCCACCTCCAGCCACAGAGCGGCCAGCATCGCGAAGAGCGAGGCGCCAAACTGATAATGAAAGCCGTTCCATCCGTGCAGGATCGGCTCGCGAAACCAGACGACATAAAAGATATACAGAAGCAGCGCTCCGATCTTCCATGCGGCGCCCAGTCGGCGACGGAACAGAACTAAAAGAAGAGCGATGCCCCAGAAAAGCGCAAGTGGGAATTGTAAGATATCGGGAATCAATGGCTCAGCTCCGATGACATCGCCGCTTCAAGGGCGCGCCGCATGCTTGTGGAATCGGCGATCTCTTTACCGGCAAGGCCGTAGGCGGTGCCGTGATCGGGGCTTGTGCGCAGAAACGGCAGTCCTATCGTCACGTTGATGCCCTGCTCGCCTTCAAGCGCCTTAAAGGGGATCAGCCCCTGATCGTGGTAGCAGGAGAGGATTAAACGGAACTGCTTGCGCACCGATTCCATAAAAAGAGTATCGGCCGGCAGGGGGCCCTTTATCGACACCCCGGCCTCGCGAACCTTCGCGATAAAGGGCATTAAGATCTCCTGCTCTTCGTTCCCGATCAAGCCGCCCTCTCCGCAATGCGGATTCAATCCACAAAGGGCGATCTCTTTTCCCGAGAAAACGGCACGACGGGCAAGGTCCACAAGCAGGGCGGGAAGATCAGATCTCCCGAGAACGGCGCGCAGATGGGACGGCACATCGGCAAGGGCAACATGCTCGGTCAGCGGAATGACGCTGAACCCCTGCCCGTGCATCAGCATCAGCACGTTTCGGTTAAAGCGCCGTGCCAGATAGCCCGTATGCCCCGAAAAGTCGGATTGGCCGCCTCTGATAACAAACTCCTTCGATAAAGGGGCGGTGACCAGCGCAACACTCGAGATGTCATCGGACATTGCGTCGATGACGGAGCAGGCAAGGTCAAGTGCGCGAAACGACAGATCACCCGAATGTGTGCTGGCCTGGCCGGGCAGACAGGGCTTTTCGTGGGGACGCAAAACCGGGTAGAGATAAACCGAGCCATCGGCCGTTTCGCTCAGGCCACGAGCCGTCTCTACAAGATCGTCCGAGCCGCCCGAGATCAGGCACAACCGGGACTTACATACCTGTTTGAGCCGCTGAAACTCTTCGTCAGCGGCATCGGCATGACCGGCATTGTAAAGATAGAGGAAGGAGGAGGTTGTCGCATCAAGCCCTGCAATCGCCTTACGGACGACCTCCGGGGCGATGCCGGCCGGATCGCCGCCCGAAATCAGGACGAGCTCAGGAGGCCTTTTCTTTGCCGAAGAGTCGGTCAACGGAGAGGTTGTCACGGTTATACTCGGCATTGATATAATCCCGGGCCGAATGCTTGAGATCGTTCGAGATCATGCAGCGGCCTTCGAGGATCACACCGTTCTGGATAATGAGTTCAGGGGTGGAGATATCGCCGAGGATGCGGGCGGTCGGCAGAAGCATGACCCTGTTGCGGGCGGTGATATTGCCGATAATGATGCCTTCAACGATGACCGAGGTGGCCGTGATATTCGTTTTCACGCGGCCCGTAGCGCCGATATAGAGCTGATCGGCCTGCAGGGACTTCCCTTCGAACTTTCCGTCGATCTTCAGAGATCCGTTGATGAAGAAACGTCCGCTGAAGTAGGAGTTTTCTCCGATCGTTGAGTTCGTTACATCCGATGCAGTTTTTACGATTGCCATTGATCCGGTCCAGAGCGGGATTTGGCCCATCTTTCCACAGCCATAACGATCTGCAATCCATTTCCCGCTTGCCCGCCAGAGTCATAATCAATTTGTTTCCAGTAAGGGCTCCGCCCCTATTCCGCACTTTTGAGAGGATTCCATGCCAGATTATCGCTCCTGGACGACAACACGAGGCCGCAATATGGCCGGCGCCCGCGCCCTCTGGCGCGCTACGGGCATGAAGGATGACGATTTTAACAAGCCCATCATCGCCATCGCCAACTCCTTCACGCAGTTTGTTCCAGGGCATGTGCATCTTAAAGATATGGGGCAGCTCGTCGCCCGCGAGATCGAAAAGGCAGGCGGCGTGGCTAAAGAATTCAACACCATCGCCATCGACGACGGCATCGCCATGGGCCACGGCGGCATGCTTTACTCCCTGCCCTCGCGTGAGCTGATCGCCGATTCGGTCGAATACATGGTAAACGCCCATACGGCCGACGCTCTGATCTGCATCTCAAACTGCGACAAAATCACGCCGGGCATGCTTCTCGCCACGATGCGCCTGAACATTCCGACCATCTTCGTATCGGGCGGACCGATGGAATCGGGTAAGGCTCTGATTGGCGGCGAAGAGCGACATCTTGATCTCATCGATGCTATGATTGCCGCCGCCGATCCGAATGAATCGGATGCCGACGTGCAGAAGATGGAGCGGTCGGCCTGCCCCACATGCGGATCCTGCTCGGGCATGTTCACGGCGAACTCGATGAACTGTCTGACCGAGGCGCTCGGGCTTTCGCTTCCTGGAAACGGCTCTACGCTGGCCACACATGCCGATCGCAAAGAGCTCTTTCTTGAAGCGGGGCGCCGCATCGTCGACCTGACCCGTCGCTACTACGAAAAGAACGATGCATCGGTGCTGCCGAAATCCATTGCCGGCTTTGCCGCCTTTGAAAACGCCATGAGCCTTGATATTGCCATGGGCGGCTCGACGAATACCATCCTGCATCTGCTTGCCGCCGCTCAAGAAGCGGGCGTCGATTTTACGATGAAGGATATCGATCGTCTTTCGCGCCGCGTACCTCATCTGTGCAAGGTCGCCCCGTCGATTCAAACGTATCACATGGAAGACGTTCACCGCGCCGGCGGCGTTATGGGAATTCTCGGCGAGCTTGATCGCGCGAAGCTGCTGAATACGTCCGTGCCGACCGTTCACAGCGCCACACTTGCCGACGCCCTTAAAGAATACGATGTGCGCAGCCCCTCAGTCAGCGAGGCGGCAAAGAAACGCTTCACGGCCGCTCCGGGTAACGTGCCCACACAGGAGCCCTTCTCGCAGGAGAAACGCTGGCAGCTTGATCTGGATCGAAGCACAGGATGCATTCGCGATCTCGAACATGCCTATTCGAAAGACGGCGGACTCGCCGTGCTTTATGGCAACCTCGCTATCGACGGATGTGTCGTAAAAACGGCCGGTGTGGACGAATCCATTTTGAAATTCTCCGGTCCTGCGCGTATCTTTGAATCGCAGGAAGCCGCCGTCGAAGGCATTCTCAATGATAGAGTGAAGGCCGGTGACGTCGTTATCATTCGATATGAAGGACCGAAAGGCGGGCCGGGCATGCAGGAGATGCTGTACCCGACGTCGTATATCAAATCGAAAGGGCTAGGCAAGGCCTGTGCTCTCATCACAGACGGACGCTTTTCAGGCGGCACATCGGGGCTTTCCATCGGGCACGTCTCGCCCGAGGCAGCCGAAGGCGGCAACATCGCCCTCATCGAAGAGAATGACGTCATCGAAATCGACATCCCGAATCGCAGCATTCGCGTCGCCATCACGGACGAAGAGCTGGCAAAAAGACGTGCGGCGATGCAGGCGAAGGGATCGACGGCCTTCAAGCCGGTTAAACGAGAGCGCCAGGTATCGCCTGCACTTCGCGCCTACGCCGCTATGGCCACTTCGGCGGCAAAAGGCGGGGTGCGCGACGTCAGTCAGATTGAGAGGTAAGGATTCGGTTCGGCTGCGTCGCTTCTCCGTGAAAGATGCGCGATCTAAAGCCCGATTGCAGCCCGCCCTTACTCTTCAAGCAATGAATACCTCCTGCCGCGGCGCAGGAGGTATTTGCGCGTCTCTTCAAAGGCAAGAAGCAACGCCGGCCCGCTAAGGGCTGCGAGGAAAACAGGCCATCCGACGGGGGCGAAATAGTAAAGACGATTCAAAGGCGAATAGATCACGATAAGTGCGAAGAGAATCTCGAAGGCAATACCGGCCGTTATCAGCGGATTGGAAACCAGATTCATAACAAACCAGTGACGCCCCAAAAAGGCCGATGTGATTGCCCGCAACCTCATCTCAAGTCTGAGCCCGGTACGAAAACGGCCATGCCTCAGACTCTTTAAAGCTCTTGCACGCCTTTCCTCCGAGAGAAAATCACGGCTGAAAAGCGATTCATTCGATCGCTTGCACAGCACGTTAGCAATCTGCGTGAAGACGGTGCCGAGAAAGAAGGCGCTCAGACTCATAAGATATGGCTGAGAGGCGTTACTCATTTCAAGGTTAGCCGGAGAGGCCGGCATGGCCTTCAGCAGGGAAATCAGACTCAAAGAATCACGCGCATAACCCTCGATCCATCCGAAGAAAAGATACGTGATATAACAGCCGATCGTTAAGATGCTTCCTCTTATGAAATAGCTTTTCAGCACCATGGGCAGACTGAGCATCTTTTCGGATCGACTGCGCGGAGGTTGCTTCATTACATTCTTTTCAGGCGGTTCGATGCCGAGGCCCATAGCAGGCACAAGATCCGTGCCCACGTCGATGGCCAGCACGCCCATTACGGTCATAGCCAGAGGCGTTCCTGGAAAAAGCATCCAGAGAATGTAAGGAATCATCTCCTGTGGATTGGAGTTCAGCACGTAGGCGATAAAGCGGCGAATATTTCGGAAAATCGCACGCCCTTCTTCGATTGCATGCACGATCGTGCTGAAGTTGTCGTCGGCAAGCACCATATGCGCCGCCTCTCGCGCTACATCGCTGCCCCGACCGCCCATCGCTATGCCGATATGGGCCTTTTTCAAGGCCGGAGCGTCGTTCACACCATCTCCGGTGACGGCGACGATCTCGCCAAGGTCACGCAAATAGGAGACGATGCGCAACTTCTGCTCGGGGCTAACCCTCGCAAAGACGCGATCCGACTGCCGTAATAGATCGCTTAGACGCTCCTCTTCAAGTTCGCCGATCTCAGTCCCCGAATAAACGGGCTGATCATCGGGCAATCTCATACCGGCCTGGAGGCCGATGCTTTGCGCCGTGCCCGCATAATCGCCGGTGATCATCACGATACGAATGCCCGCTTCATGACAGGCACGGATCGCACCAGGCACCTCATGCCGTAGCGGATCCTGCATGGCCGTCAGTCCGAGGAATACAAGACCGGATTCGGCGCTCTCTTCGGTGTATTCGACTCCCGGCCCATCCACTCTACATGCAAGAGCCAGAACTCGCAGGCCTCGCTGCGCCCAGCGATCGTTTATTGAACGGATCTGCTCGACATGCGTCGTCTCAAGTGGAACGACACCGCTGGCGGACTGTATGTGCGTACAGCATCCAAGCAGCTCAAGAGGAGCTCCTTTTGCATAAACGGTAGGGCCCTGATCCGTTTGCACGACGACGCTCATGCGCTTGCGAACGGACTCAAATGGAAAAAGATGGATTCGATCGTTTTGCGCCTCGATCCCTGTCTTCATACTGAGGCAGAGCAGCGCCCCCTCGGTTGGATCTCCCGACAGATGCCATTCCTGGAGATCATCACCCGACTTATTCCGGGTCAGACGGGCGTTATTACACAGTCGGGCGCACCGACTCAGTTCGTTGAATGCCAGATTTTCGTGCAGCCGGGTGACGGAAATCTCGCTGCCATCTTTTAAAAATCGACCGATCGGAGCATACCCGCTTCCTTCGACCTCAAAGATCTCGCCGGCGGCATAAACCTCCACCACCGACATCACGTTCTCGGTTAACGTCCCTGTTTTATCGGTGCATATCACGGTCGTGCATCCGAGCGTTTCTACGGAGGAAAGGTTTTTCACGATGGCATTGCGCTTTGCCATACGCTGCACTCCAAGGGCAAGCGCCAGCGTCACCGTCGGCAAAAGACCCTCCGGAACGTTTGCGACAAACAGACCGATACAGAAGATGAAGGCCTGAATAAACGTAAGCCCGGCCATCTGCCAGCCGAGAAGAAGAAAGACCGCTCCGAATAGAGCTGCAAGTAGAGTAATGGTCGCCACCGTCTCGCGCAGCTGCTTCTGTAAAGGAGTATCTTCGCCGCGAATGGACTGCGTCATACCGGCGATACGACCGATCTCGGTATTCATGCCCGTTCCGATGACGATCGCCCTGCCCCGACCTTTAATCAACGAAGAGCCGGCAAAAAGCACGTTCGGCATCTCTATCCATAGAAACGGCTTATCGATAAGGACGGGGCGATCGGATTTATATCGCTTTACAGATGCGGATTCTCCCGTAAGCGAGGAGTTATTCACCTCGATTCCCGAGGCCTCTATCAACCTGGCATCGGCGGGAACGGCATCTCCTTCTTCAAGCAGAACGATATCGCCCGGAACGATCAACTCAGCATCAACCTCTCGCTCTTCTCCGTCTCGTAAAACGAGCGCCTTTCGCGTTAACAGACGCTGCAGGGTTTCTACGGCACGATCGGCTCTCGTCTCCTGCAAGAAGGAAAAGATGCCGTTGATCACGATGACGACAAGAATGGCCCATCCGAGCTGGGGCATATCGACGCCGGGAATAAAACAGAGGATGCCGGCCGCCCACAGAAGCAGTGCAAAGAAGCTGAAAAAATTGCGGATAAGGCGCATCCATAGCGGCGTTCGAGCGGGCGGCCTGAGAACGTTACGGCCATAGCGCTCAAGGCGACGCCGGGCCTCACCTTCGCTCAGCCCGCGTAGCCGGTCTGTTACGAGTTCGGCGGCCAGATCGGCATCGGTCATATTGAAATACGTCGGGCCTCTTGCCTCCGCCTCGGCGCTGATTAACCGTTGCAGAATCGCATCTGCACTGCGCATGCGACTCAGCTCGGGAACAAGAGCAGGAATCAGAGCGGCCAGCCTTTCAAGCAGAAGAAGCATGCGCTCTGGATCTTCTTCGGGCACAAGCAAAAGCGCCATGAATCTGCAATCGCCCGCATCGTCCTGCCCTGCGCCCGGACTGAGTCGCCCGATCATCAGTCGCGGAGACCTGATACCCGGAATGGCCGCATGGGGAAAATAGGCTCGATCCCCCGTTCCTCCGGGGCGATCCAGAGAGGCAAGCAGCGTCTGCACGATGTTAGTTGATAACGCTTGTCGAAGGGACGCTCTCTGATCATCGGAATCGAGCCGCTTCCCGACCGGCCTTTCGATCAGTCTTTCGGTCAGTCTCTCGATGGCCGTAAGTGGAGCAAGCGGCAGATCCAGGACAATGGACTCGGCAGAAAGCAGCTCCCGGATCATAGCGTCAGAACGGCTGGAGGATTATCAGCCTGCAATCGTTTTATCGCGCCCGGGTGAGGAGCCCTGGAAGCCGCCGTATGTCAGCCATGCATGCCGCTGCGAGCCACATCGTACCTTCAGAACCGAAGAAAGAACTTTACCACGGAGGGCACGGAGGAGACGGAGGGAGAGTAATGGGGGTGTTAGTCGGGTATCATTCTTGTGCGAACTGAGTTCCACTCGCTGGTACAGGAGTCTGCTACTCCATTGAAGAGTTTAATGTCCACGAAAATCACGAAAGACGCGAACATCGAATACAGAATTTTGCCGGTCTTTATAAAGCCTTATCAAGTGATGGAAAAATAAAGTGTCGGATTGGAGGTTATCAGCAGGGGATTT